>RCNE010000887.1_pt1 | contig 16682 bp, 12 predicted proteins | sample 2041361 | NCBI WGS metagenome assembly RCNE01 (sample SAMN09708229, study PRJNA481090) | Marine sediment metagenome, whole genome shotgun sequencing project.
AGGTATAACAGCCAGAGTCCGCCGATCAATGCCATAGGAAGGGTTCCGATTATGATCGCAACTTCGGCAAAACGACGGAAATTGAGGTACAGCAACAAGACTATGATCGCTAGCGTGACTGGGCCAACGACGGACAGCCGTTCTTTGGCGCGCACCATGTACTCATACTGGCCGGACCAGGCGAGCGAATAGCCAGCCGGCAATTCAACCATGTCCGCTACAACTCGCTGGGCCTCGCCAACGTACGAGCCGAGATCGCGGTCAGCGATATCGACATAGGTCCACCCATTCAGGCGTGCGTTCTCACTTTTAATGGCAGGGGGACCATCGACGACTCTGACATCGGCAACGTCGGCCAGCGCAATCCGCGCGCCTTGTGGCGTGACAATGGGCAGCAGTTTCAATTGCTCGACCGAGCTTCTAACGCGCTGCGGGTAGCGCAGATTGACGGGATAACGCTCGCGACCTTCTACGGTTTGCGTAACGTTCATGCCGCCGATCGCGGTTCGCACAACATCCTGTACATCCCTGATATTTAGTCCGTAACGTGACGCGCGCTTGCGATCAATATCGACATCGACGTAGCGGCCACCTGCAACGCGCTCGGAGTACACGGACGCCGTTCCAGGGACGTTCTGCAGTACCCGCTCGAGATCCTTGCCAATTCGCTCGATCACGGCCAGATCGGGTCCCGCCACTTTTATGCCGACCGGCGTTTTTATGCCGGTCGCCAACATGTCGATACGAGTCTTGATCGGCATCACCCAGGCATTGGTGAGCCCGGGATACTTGACGAGTTGATCGAGCTCGGCCCGCAGGCCTTCAGACGTCATGCCCGCTCGCCACTGATCTCGCGGCTTGAGCTGGATCACCGTCTCGATCATGGTGAGCGGGGCCGGGTCAGTGGCTGTCTCGGCGCGCCCGACCTTGCCGAACACGCTTTTCACTTCAGGCAAAGTACGAATTAACTTATCGGTGTGCTGCAAGATCTCACGCGCTTTGTCGATGGACACACCCGGATACGTTGTCGGCATGTACATGAGGTCGCCCTCATCCAGGGGCGGCATGAACTCGGATCCGAGCTGCGTTGCCGGCCACAAACCAACAATCAGTACGAGAGCAGCGCCGATCAATGTGGCTTTCGGAAATCGAATCACTCCGTGAATGACGGGCCGATAGATCGCGATCAGCACGCGATTGATCGGATTCTTGTGCTCAGGAGTTACCGAGCCACGAATGAAATACCCCATCAGAACGGGGACCAGGGTGATGGACAGGCCAGCGGCCGCTGCCATCGCGTAGGTTTTCGTAAAGGCCAGTGGCGCAAACATCCTGCCTTCCTGCGCTTCAAGCGTAAAAACGGGCAGGAAACTGAGAGTGATAATAATCAGTGAGAAGAACAGCGGCGGCCCCACCTCGCTGGCCGAATCCCCGATGATGCGCCAGCGGTTTTCGTCCGTGAGTGGCTCATGCTCGATGTGTTTGTGGACGTTTTCGATCATGACAATCGCAGCATCCACCATTGCACCGATTGCGATCGCAATACCACCCAATGACATTATGTTGGCATTGATGCCCTGCAGGTGCATGACGATGAAAGCGGCCAGGATTCCAACCGGCAAACTGAAAATTATGACGGCCGCCGATCGAAGGTGAAACAAGAACACGGCGCAAACCAGCGCTACAACCAGGAATTCTTCCAACAGCTTCCCTTGCAGGGTTTCCACTGCGCGCTCGATCAGCGAGGAACGATCGTAGGTGACGACCACTTCGACACCCTCGGGCAGGCTGCGTGACAATTCGGCCAACCTGACTTTTACCGCTTCGATTGTCGTCAGCGCGTTTTCGCCCCAGCGCATCACGATGACACCGCCGACAACCTCTCCTTCACCATTGAGCTCTGCGATTCCGCGACGCATTTGCGGTCCGAGTCGAAGCTCAGCTACATCGGCAAGCACCAACGGTGTACCGTTGGCATTGACGCCTAACGGAATGTCGGACAAATCGTCGAGACCCTGCAAATAGCCCGTAGCACGCACCATATATTCGGCTTCACCCATTTCGACAACGGATCCACCGGTCTCCTGGTTTCCCGCCTGAATTGCCTGTCTTACCTGGTTGAGCGTCAGTCCGAATGCGCGCATCTTGTCCGGATCAACGACGACCTGGTATTGGCGAACCATGCCGCCTATCGTGGCGACTTCTGCAACGCCCGGCACGGTCTGAAGTTCGTACTTCAGAAACCAGTCCTGCAGACTTCTTAGCTGTGCCAGATCGTGCCTGCCGGTGCGATCGACGAGCGCGTACTCGAAGATCCAACCGACGCCCGTCGCATCGGGCCCCAACGCGGGCTTCGCGTTATCCGGTAACTGACCGGCTACCTGGCTCAAATATTCCAGTACGCGTGAGCGCGCCCAGTAAAGATCCGTTCCGTCCTCGAAGATAATATAGACATACGAGTCGCCGAAGAACGAGTAACCGCGGACCGTTACCGCTTTCGGCACGGACAACATGGCCGTGGTCAGCGGGTAAGTGACCTGATCCTCGACGACCTGTGGTGCCTGTCCAGGAAACGACGTCTTGATAATGACCTGAACGTCCGAAAGATCCGGTAACGCATCAACCGGCGTCTGCTGTACCGAATACACGCCCCAGGCAACCAGGAACCCCGTCGCCAGCAAAACCAGGAAGCGGTTCTTGATCGACCAGCGAATCAGTCCGGTAATCATTATTCGGTCCTCAATTCATGCTGGCTATGGTCCACGGCTTCCTCCATGGAGTCGTCGTTTTCCGACTTGTCTGCCGCCTCGGCGGAGTCGTCCTGCATGCGCGCCAGTGCGGATTCGATGTTCGATTCTGAGTCGATCAGGAATTGTCCGGAAATCACTACAAGCTCGCCGGCCGCAATACCCTTGCGAATCGCCACACGATCACCGGATTCGATGCCGATTTTTACAGGTTGTGCCTTGAACCGACCCTCCCCCAGTGCCAGCACCACGCGATTAACGGAACCACCCCGAATGAGCGCCTCCCGCGGCACGTGCACCACCTCGCCGAAACCGTCGCCCTGGATCGTGACGCGCGCGAACATATTCGGCCGCAGCGTTTGCGCCGCATTATCGAAGCGCAACCGGACTTTTAGCGTGCGCGTCTTCGGGTCGAGTTCCGGGTACACGTAGTCAACTTTGCCGTGCCACATCTCGCCGGGCAGATAGTCGAGTTCGACCATCGCGCTCTGACCCGGCTTGACCCATGCCGCCTGTCGCTCGAAAACCTCGGCCAACACCCAGACCCGGTCGAGCTTGGCGACCGACATGATCTCGGTAGCCGGGGTGACGTAGATACCCTCGCGTACGCCCAGATGCGCGATGACACCGTCTGAGTTGGCGTATACGCGCACCCGCTGGCGGACGGTACGTTCCTTGTCCAGGCGTGCGATCTCGCTGCCTGTGACGCCGAGGGCCGTGAGGCGTTTCTTCGACGCGTTCAACAATAACTTGTTGGCGCTACGCAATGCGATGAGGTATTCCTCCTGCGCATTGACGAGGGTCGGCGAATACAATTCGAACAACAATTGGCCTTTCTCAACCGGATCACCGGTGGCTTTGGTCGCCAGTTTTTCGATCCAGCCCTCGACACGAGTATGCACGTGTTGCACCGTGTCCTCATCGTATGAAACATAGCCAACTGTCTCTATTTGCCGTGACAGTTGACCACGCTGCGCCCTGGCTGTTCGTACACCGAGGTTGTTGACTATCGTCGCGTCGATGGCGACCACACCGGGTTGACCGTCGATCTCATCCGCGTACACCGGAACCAGGTCCATACCCATCGGCGACTTGCCCGGATCATCGCGACGGTAATTCGGATCCATAGGCGCGACCCAATACAGCACCTCGCGGTCAACCGCGTTAGCCTCACCGGGTGCTTGACCGGAAATCGATGTCATGGAACGCCCAATCAGGACGCCGACAACGATCGCTATGATAATTGCGACGACAACGTACGTAATATTCTTCATCGTGGTAGCCCTCCGAGGTTGGCGAGCAACGCGTAGCTCTGCGCACGCTCTACCTGCAGGCGAATGTGATCAACTCGAGTATTCAGTTCTGCGATGTAGGACTGCATCACATCGGCAAAGTCGGCCCGATCACTTTGATACGCCAGCATCGACGCTTCTGCATGGTCCTTTGCCTGGCCGAGAATGCGGCTCTCGTACAATGACAGGCGACGTGTCAGATCCCGCCAACGAGCGTGCTCCGCCGCCAGCTGGCTTTGCAGCGATCGCAGCGTCTGCTCGCGAACCGACTTCGCGGCGCTGCGCTCCTGCAACGCGGCTGACAGGTTGCTGTCGACGGACTTCTTGCTGAAAAACGGCAGGCCAACGGTGATGCCGAGACTGACAAAATCAGAGCGCGGCTCGCCTGAGGGCAGCGACCCCTCTCGATAGCTGTAGCCGAGATCCAGCGCCCAGCCGGGTTTGGACCGCTCATTGGCCAAATCAACACCGGCGCTCCGGGCCTCGATCGTTGCGTCCGCGGCTCTCAATACAGGATGCTCTGCCAGCCTGCCCTGCAAAAACTCCAGCGTGGGTAACTCGTCCCAACCCGGCAGCCTCGCGGCGACGGGTCGCATTGCATCGATTCCCAGCCACTCGCCGAGCGCGGCTTGCGCATGCGAACGCTGCCGCTCGCTGTCGATCAATCGATCTTCGAGACGGCTGAGCTCGAGCTCTGCGCGCAAAACATCCTGCTGACTTTTGCGGCCCACCGAATACAACGATCGCGTGACTGCGACCAGGTCTTCAAAGAACGGTTTCGATTCCGACACCAGATCGTGGGTCCGCTGCCAGAAATAAGAATCCAGCCATGCCCTGCGCGTAGCCGTGAGGACATCACGGCCGCGCGCTTCCGCGTTCTCCGTCATCCCGGCAGCACGCCAGTTGAATTGTCGGGCGGTGATTGCGCGTGTCTTGCCGGCAGGAAACGCCTGGCGCAGCCCGAGGGCCGCGTTCGTCATGCCCTCAGTTCGGAAACCACCGGATTCGATCGGAAAATTATTGAGCCCGACGCGCAGCACCGGGTCAGGCAATTCTCTGGCGCCGGCGGCACGCTCTCCGAGCGCGGCTGCCTGCGCCTCCATGGCCTGCTGGCCTGGCTCTGCTACCAGTGCCAGGTTCTCAGCTTCGGCAATCGTAACCGGCGCTCGGGTTTGGGCAACCGCGGTCCATGACCATGAACAACCGAGCAGAATTAGTGCACTGGCCACAGCACTCGGCCTCAGGCACCGTCGCGCTAAGTTGGTTTGCGAATCGTGGGGCGAACGCCCGTAAAGAAAAAGCATTAGTCAAACTCCTACATGAAAAACCGGAAAACGAACGGTTTACATCGAGGGTTTGGCTAATCCAGGTAGACGCAGAATAAAACGTGCCGTGGCACCGAAGTGCCCGGCGGATCAGGTGGGTCGGCGTCAGCCGCTATCGCATAACTCGCGACCGGCAGCGGTTTGTCGACGATCGTTGAGACAAGCCATGGCTCGTCGTCAAAGCCTTCCTTGATCCTGGCCTGGGACCATCGTGAATCGACGCTGGCCACAGCCACATCACAACATGACGAGGCAGTCGACATACAGTCCGGATGAGACTGATCTGCAGCTTCGCTGGCGTGTTCGGTGCTATGCCCGGTGCCGTGCCCATAATGCCCGTCCATGGCACTTTGCTCTGCAACCGGGCCGTGCGGACACGCCGGATCATCTATGCCTAACGCCATGGCGCAGGGCAATACCGCCAAATTCAGGCACAGAAGCAGCAGCATGCCAAAGACGCCGGGCGCCACGGCTCGCGAGCTGGATTGACCTGTAATGCGATGATTCACAGACCCTTTTTAGCCCGTTCGGGCAAGGGGTGCAAGGACTCGGGCGGGGATTTCGGGCCAATGTGTACGTCACCGCGCTCTGCGGCTAATGCCACCTGGCGGCGTCGCTCCTCGAGACGCGCACGCCGCTCGTCATCCGTCTCATCGACGCACTGCGGGCACGACACACCCTCGCGATAGTCCGGTGACTGGAGGTCGGCGACGCTCAGTGGCCTGCGGCAGGCATGACATTGCACGTAACCACCCTCGGTCAGATCCCGGTCCACGGCGACTCGCGTGTCGAAGACGAAACACTCTCCGTCCCAGCGATTGTTTTCAGCCGGCACCTGCTGCAGGTAATTGAGGATGCCTCCCTGCAAGTGATAAACCTCGTCAAAACCCAGCTCAAGCATTAATGCGGTGGCCTTTTCGCAGCGAATACCGCCGGTACAAAACATGGCGAGTGGTCGCCCCTTCGATGTCTGGGCGAGTTCGCGCGCGAAGTCCGGGAATTCGCGAAAGCTGTCGTTACCAGGATCAATGGCGCCCGGAAACGTACCGACTTCGATTTCGTAGTGGTTGCGGGTATCGATAACCAGAACGTCCGGATTCTCCAGCAGTTCGTTCCACCTCGCCGGCGGCACGTGCTGACCGGTACGTTTGTGCGGGAGGATGTCGGGTCGACCCAGCGTGACAATCTCTTTCTTGACCTTGACTCGCAAACGCCGAAAAGGCGCGTCGTCAACGTCAGTCCAGCGCGCATCGAGCTCACCGCTGAATGCTGCACGTTCGCGCAGCCACGCGAATAACGCCAGCACCGCCTCTTCACTGCCGGCTACCGTACCGTTGAAACCCTCGCCGGCTACCAGGATGGTCCCGAGCAGGCCAAGCTGTTCGCAGTACGCCTGCAAGTCATCCCGAAATGGCTGCGGCTCTTTGAGATCAAAAAAACGGTAAAACGAAACTGCCTTCATAACGACACCCGCTAGCTTTGCTCCGCCACGGTCAACGACAGAATACTGTGACGAATCTCTTCACCCAATACCAGGCGTGCGTCCGCACCGATGCTCTTAATATCGTCGTCATACTCGAGGACACCGTCGGCATTACGCCGCAAGACACCCTGATCCTGCAGTCCGCGAATAAAATCATGAAACAGCGTCTTGTTGAAGAAGTCGGGCGAATGCAAACCGTAAATCATCGACAGACGCTCCGCACTTTGCTGGCACAGGGTCTCAAGACGACTCCGTGACAGCTTTGCTGATCCGTTGCTCACCAGTATCGCTATCGCCAGGTAGAAACGCTGGATCATCGGGACCATCGACTGTCCCAGCATGAGCAACTGAAACGCCTTCTCCGATCCCGACGGTGGACGCACCAGCGTTGCTTCAGTCTCACCGTAGGTCAAAATATCGAGATCGACTAATGACTTGATCGCAGCCGTTGTTACACCGTCAATATCGTCAAACCGCCACTTGAGGTTCAGCTCTTTCTGCATGAACGGGTAGATCAGCCGCATTAAGCGCTGCAGCTCGGCCTGCGGCAGCTTTCGCCCCTGGATAAAGCAGCATGCGATCGACGCCGGCAGCGCCAGCAGGTGGAGAATGTTGTTGCGAAAATAGGTCATCAGCACGGCGGTGCGTTCTGCCATATGTATGACTTCACCCATCGGGTGTGTCGTGCGGCTGATGACGTCGAGCCGCTCACCATGCTCGATGATCTGGTCAGGGCTCCAGTCCGGCACCGTCACCGAATCCGAGTACTTGAAGTGCCGCAGCAGATCCAGAGTGATCTGCAGTTGCCGGCGCAATTCCTCCGCGCCGATCTTTTGCTTGGGCGTCGCCAGCAGTACGTAGGCCAGCAGGCTGATTGGCGTGACGGCTGCTGCCGAATTGATGCCACGCATGATTTGGCCGCCGATGTCATCGACGGCGTTCGCGAGCCATTGCGGTCGTTCGCCGTTGTTCGACTTATCGTTTTTCAACTTATAGTCGCGCCAGGCTGGCTGCAAGCGATCCAGCACCGGTTCGAGCTCGATCGGTTCGGCGATGTTGACGTAGACTTTGCCGAAATGCTCGCGCAAGGATTTGATTGAGCGAATCAACCCGCCCAGCGACTCTTTTTTCTTTGCTGCGCCGCCCATCTCGCTAATGAACGAATCGCCCTCGATCAGCTTCTCGTAGCCAAAATAGATCGGCACAAACACGATCGGGCGCTTCGGGTTTTTGATGTATGCGTTGATCGTCATCGCCAGCATGCCGCCCTTTGGCGCCAGCAGGCGACCCGTGCGGCTGCGGCCACCTTCGACAAAGTACTCGATCGAGTGCCCGCGCTGCAGAATCTGGTTCAGGTACGTATCGAAGACGGTTGCATACAGCCGATTCCCTTTGAAACTGCGCCGCAGGAAGAATGCGCCACCACGCCGCAGGATACCGCCGACGACGGGCATATTGAGGTTGATGCCGGCCGCCACATGCGGCAGGTGCAGTCCTTCCTCGTACATGACGTAGCCAAGCAGCAGGTAGTCGAAGTGGCTGCGATGGCACGGCACGTAGATCATCTCTTTCTCGCTGGCAACGGCCTGTAAGCGATCAATGTGATTGTGTTCGATACCGTCGTAAATGCGATGCCAGAGCCACTTCAGCAGTCGCTCAATGACTCTGACTGTTGGATAGGAAATGTCTGCGGCTATTTCAAACGCGTACTTCTCGGCCTTGCGCCGCGCAACTTCCTCTTTGCGATAGTCATCCCCGGCTTCGTCCTTAATGGCCTTGCGCACGGCAGGCTCTCGGAGCACCTGGTTGATCAGCGTCCGACGATGTGAAAGATCAGGGCCGACCGTGGCGACGCGACGCTTGCGAAAGTGCACACGTAATATTCGCGATACCTTGCGATACGCGATGCCGAATTCCTGTCCCTCCAGATTAATGGCACGCAGCGGCAATGCGTCGCTATAGCGGAGCAACGTGTCGCGCCCCAGGAACAACGTCGTAAAGAACTTGCGTGTGCGGCCTACAACATCCCAGTTCTCTGAGAACACCAGTTGCAGCAGCGAGCGCTCCTTATCGGGTGACCTGCCCCAATAAATAGCAACCGGTATCAGCAATAGCTCCTGATCGCCGTGTTCCGCGGCCTCGACCAGCCGCTTGAGACGTTGCGAACCGGTCTTGCGCGGGTGCCTTACGAAAAAGCCCTCCATGCTCCGCAATACGACAACGCGGCGATGCTCGCGTGAGCCACAGAATTCCAGGGGTTCGGTGGGCGACGGTAGTCCGTTCTTTGCGCAGGCTCGTTCGAGCGCAAGCAGATCGGCAAAGCCGCCCGTCTCCATCACGTAGCAGATGGCGGCGTTGCTATCGGTTATGAGCTCGGCCGGCGTTTCCGGCAGCACCGCAGGGCGTGCCCACAACGAGAACACCTTGCCAGTCAGCCGGTAGACCGGGCGCGCAATGAAACCAACGATATTCATGGCGCAGAATTCTACCGGAATCGGGAGCAGCGACCCGCTTGTATTGGACAGCGGCGTGCTATAGGCCGTTTAAAGAGTCGGACCGCTGGCCTGTGATGGCCAGCGATCCGCTCAGTTCGATCAGTCTTTCTTCGTGGCGTCGTCAAGCGCACCATCTATATCGTCTTTCTTTTCCATCAGCATGTCTTCAACGGAGCCTGCTTTTTCCATCGCACCTTCCATCGCGTCGCCGGCCATTTCCTTGGTGTGATCCATCGCGTCGCCCGCCATGTCTTTGGCACCATCCATCGCACCGTCAGCCGCTTCCATTGCGTCATCGGCAACCGCGCCCGCTGCGTCTTTGGCCTTGTCCATGGCGCCGCCAGCTGCGTCCCCAGCTGCATCCATCGCGTCACCCGTGGCGTCTTTCGCCGCGCTGGCTGCGTCTTTCGCCGCGTTGGCTGCGTCTTCCATCGCACTGCCCGACTTATCGCCGCCACACGCAAACAATGTAAGTGTCAATATCAATACCAGTAATTGCTTCATTATTTCCTCCCAACTATCCGAACGATTCGGACGTCATTTCTATGAAAAATCTCAAATATTCAATGATTTCAGCGATGTTCGCCGTAAGCCGGTGATCACCGTCAACCAAATGCAATGTCGCACTACAGCTCCCTGCGAAACGAATGCTGCTTTCTGCGGGCACAATATCATCATGCCAGCCATGCACAATGCAAATCGGCACCTCCGGCGGATCGGGGGTCAGCCCCTCGTATCCGGCCATATAATACGCGGGTGCGAGCACAAATAAACCGGCCGCGCCCAATTCGGCGGCGGCAGCAGTCGCCACGTGGCCTCCCATGCTGGAACCGACCAGGATCAGGCGATCGTCAATGTGCGCACATTCGCGCAGCAGCTTGGCGACGCGCTCACCCGGATCCGCTATGCCCTGGTAGTCGATACTGTCCGCCACGCAGCCCAGGCTCCTGACGAGCTCGGCCATCGCGCGGATCTTGGTGCCCCAGGGACCGCTCTCCTGGCCATGTGAAAAAATGACGGTTGTCATACCAGGCCCACACCTCTCTGTTCAGATCGTCTAGCGTTCATCCCACACGTCGGATGGCTTCCACAACAGTTCATCCAGCCCGGGCTCCCAGCGATACTTGTTCATATCCACTTTTCCATTAAGCATTACGACGCCTTCGGCGGCGAGTCTTTTGCGCTGCAGCTTGAAATGTCGGCTATCGGGATCGAACGCGCTCTTGCCCGATACCTGAATTATGCGATGCCAGGGCAGGTCCAGGTCTTTCGGCGCAACCCGCAACGCGTAGGCAGTCATGCGTGCCCCGCGCGGGATGCCGGCAATTTCAGCGATCTGCCCGTAGTTGGCCACGCTGCCAGGGGGGATATCCTGAATGGTCTCCCACAGACGTCGCAAACGTGCGTCTTTATCCATAAAAGCGTCTCAGCTCATTCCCAGGCGAGCCTGGATCTCGCGCTTGGCGTCCCGCAATACCGTGTCGCGATCCAGCGAATCGAGAATCTGCTTCACCACCTGTTTCGGGCCGCCGTCACCCCACGATTTGCCTTTGCCCAGATACTCAGCCGCAGCGCGACCTACGAGATAGGTGCTGTAGTAGGCGATCGCGCCCTGCGCCCCGGCCGTCAGAATGGTCGACAGACCAATCGTTCCCACTTTCAATGCGCTCGAGACAAAGTGTAACGCCCAGACTGTGCCCATCAGTGCAGCAGACTCGGCGACTATAACGCGAACGATCGAGCCCGCCTCGCTGCGATTTAAGGGCAAGCCATACACCCGCGACAGGTGCACGACCATGCCAACATCGATGAAAGCGGCGGCGAACAGGTCGGCCACTGGCACGGGATTGAACGCAACTGCGATGCCTTTCGCCACGCAGTACGTGCGCACGAGTTTCTCACCCAGTTCGGCGCGCGCGCTGAGAATACGGCGCCCGACCTGGTCCGACAAATCCGAGGCGAACAGGCTGGCATTGAGTGCCGCCAGTGTTTTTCCTTCCGCCTCCAGGATCTCCCACAGCCTGAGTCGTAGCTCGGCGACATCCGGTGCACGTACGCGCGACGTCGAAGTTTCACCACCGTCTGCGTCAACTTCGACCACGGCCTGCGGCCGCGGCTGCGCAGCCGCTGATATTACGTGCCGGCTATCCAGCATGCCCTGTGTTTTGCTGCGGATAGACTGCAGCAAAGCATCGCGCTCGCCCGCCGTGTACAGGTCCGATTTATTCAGCACAACCAGCACCGGCCGTCCCAATGACAATAGCGCCTTGAGCGCGGCCAGCTCGGTATCCGTGATATCGCTATCCAGCACGAACATGACGAGATCCGATCGGCCGGCGACTTCTTGTGCAAGATCTTCGCGATCTTCGCCGCCCACCTCATCCAGCCCCGGCGTATCAATCAGAAATACACCACCCGCCTCGGCCTCGTCCCAGGCCTGCATGGAGGAACGCCGCGTTTCGCCGTGAACCGGGCTCACCGAGAACCGCTCTTCACCAATAAGCGCATTGAGTAACGACGATTTACCGGTGCTTACGCGGCCAAACGCCGACAGGTGCAGGTGACCGTGTTCAAGCTTGTCGAGCATTCCCTGCACAGCTGCATAATCACTCGCGAGCGATTCGCGCACCCCATCGGGCAACCGCGCATCCTGAATGAGGTCGCGCAGGCTCTCACGGGCGAGCGTCAGATGATCCTCGCCGGCAACCGGCTGAGTGTCAGTCGCCGCTTTCGTCCAGGGCCATTTTGGCAATGCGGCGAACGCCCGCTTCCACATGCTCACTGATGCCTTCCTCAAATTCTTTTGCGGCGATGTCGGCTACAAGCTCGCCGTGGCGCGATAAGGTCAGCACCAGACTGCGCCCCAGTGCGTCGAAGATCAATCCGTACGCAACGGCATGGACCAAACCTCCGGCGACGGTGCCGACGCCCGGAAATGCTTTCAGACCGTTGCCGGCAACGGCCAGCGATAACGGCAGGGTTCGACCGACACGGCTTTGGCTCAGCGACAGGAACTCTTCGATGTCGAGATCCCGCGGCGCGGCGCCAAACAACGCGCACAGGTCGCGCGTCATCGCGGTACCGAAGTAGCCCTGAATCAGAATGTCGGTCCCCGGGGTGATCGCCGCCAGCGCTCCAACCACAGCTTTGCGCGTTGCGCTCCGTATGATCTGTTCGGATCGTTGCAAGCGGTAGCGCGCCTCAGCATCAGCGAGGCGCGCCGCGGCCATCTGGAAAACCGCACGCTCGCGACGCTGATCAAGCGGCGCTGCGTCTCCCTCGAGCAAGCGATTTATCGCAACAACCAGAACGCCGATGTCGGCTGGCCGGCTGCGCCTGACCGTTGTCTCGCCACCATCGGGCCGCCGTTCGATGACATCGGTTTCGCCACCGGCGGTGACCGCTACGACATGATCTCGCTGCAACTCCCCGCCCACCGCGTCGATACGCTCCAGCAGTTTTTGCATCAGCGCTGCCTGCTCTTCGGCGTCAAAACGATCAGCTTTGTTGAGGACCAGTACCAGCGGTTTATCAAAAGCCAACAGCGCCTCGATGGCCTGCATCTCCGCGCGTGTCAGATCACCGTCACAAATAAACAAGACAACGTGCGAGCGCTTCGCTTCGTCGGCTGCCACAGCGCTCAGCTCACCACCCACGCCGCCGATACCCGGGACATCGGTCAACAGGATCTCGTGGCCGGCCTCGTTGCGCCAGCGATAGCTGCGAACGTCGTCGGTCGATCCGCCCACGACGTCGATCAGGACCTCGGCCTCGGGCACCAGAGCCTTGATCAATGAGCTTTTGCCCGAGCTGATCTCGCCAAAGAAGCACAGCTGAATCGCGCCATGTTGCTGCCGTGCCGCCAATTCCTGCAGTTCTGCCTGCGCTGCGCTGACGTCGACACCGCTGGCGGAGGCGGTCCGAATGCGCTGCTCGATGTCGTCTTTCGCCAATGGTCTGGCGTCGACCGATTTGGCGGGCTGGATCTTCCGGCGGACAACCAGTCGCCAGATGAGCCACAGCGCCGCTACGGCCAGCAACAGCATAACGGCGGCGTAGGCATACATCAGCACCGGTGGCCCGGCTTTGAGGCGGTCCCAGACGTTTAAAGCCGACTCTGAGATGAACAGCAGAGCGCCGGTCGCGACAATAAAAATCAGCGCGACGGCAACGGCAATCGAAATGCGAATGAAGCGGTCGAGTTTCATCGGAAGCGGCCCCTGTGACTTTGCGTCAGGCGCAGTTCTCGAGCGTGGGGGCAAACGCCGTGCTGCCAACCCGGCAGCCTGCAGGCGTCAGATGTAGTGTCAGTGAAATCGGGTGCGTTGAGCCGATCGGATGAAACACCAGCAGTATCGTCACGCCATGCGCGTCACTGTCGGCACGTCGGCTAACGCCGGCATCGCATTTCACCACGAAGCGTTCGTCGGCGAACGCGCCCATCTCGGCGAGGCAGATAAAGTAGGCAGAGACCTGCGCGCGTAGACGCTTGGCAAGGGTGTCATCTACTGCTTCAAATACCGCCCAGCGCGTGCCCGCCGCAACTGCATTGATGATGCGTAAACAGAGACGCTGCACGGACAGGCACGCAAAATCGCGGTGCGCGCTGCTACTGCGCCCCATCGTCACCGAACCCAACAGCCGGGCGCGACCGGCGGGGCCTTTTGAGATTACGTTCAGCCCGGCACGGTGCAGTATTTCTCTGGCGCCCTCGTCCATCTCCGCGGCAGGCAGCAGCTGTTGGTGCAACGGCATGCCGTGACTATCCGGTTGCTGCCAGACACCCCGCGTCCGGTCATGCTTGCAGAGCAGGCCTGCGATTGCGCCACCGGCCGAGTGCGGCAAGCCGGCGTCCGTGTCACGCAAGTGCACGCGTGGAAAATAGCCGATCATGTTCGCGCTCTTGTACCCTAATTCGTTGACGCCGCTTACCGCCTCCCTGGCCGTGCGCCATTCGGCCCGCGGATCAATGACCAGCATCGCTCCGCGCTCGCGACAGTAGCGCTCGGCCGCGAGGACTGCTGCAGGCCCGAGGTCCTTGCCCTTGCCGAGCGGTGGCAGATACAACAGGTCGAAATACTCTGCTTGCTGCAATGCAAACAGGCCGGTGCCCGCGCTCCGCGAACCGATCAAATCGTAGTCCGTGAGATTTGCACCATCGGTGCCTGCCTGCGCATGATCGATATAGTCGGATTCAAACTTGTCCCCGTTTTTCAGTGTCTTTTCCGGCCGGTGCGTCGGGTATGGGTGCTCGAGGCGGGCAAGCCTCGACGTTAGCAGTGCATCGCCCACAAAATTTTCGACACCTTCTTCGTAAGAGACACCCGACAACAGTTCCTGATCTTCAATCAGTCGCGATACGGGGTTGATTCGTTGCAGGGTCAGATTGAACGTCTGATCGTCGTTGGCATCGATACGGTCGTAATCGACGGCAGCGCGTATAAATTCCGTCGACCCGGGCTCCACGGCGCGCAGCACGAGCGCCGAGCCCCCAGCCGGCAGACAGACCATTGCGCCTCGCGCACTGTTCGCGACGCGCACAACATACAGACTGCTGCCACCGTGCGCGAAGAACTGCTGCACGGCCGGCCCGAGGCTTGAGCGTGACCAGATTTCGCCAAAGCGACGTCGGTACTCGGCGAGGCTATTAATCAGCACCGGTGTATTCACAGGACCACGCAGCGCACGCCCGACAAAAGCGGCCGTGGTTTCCGGGGATACATCGATAGGTTGCCCCATCGCGGCGATCGTTGTGACCGTGATGCCGTGGTCAACTGCTTCCGACAAACCTGTCTCCGTGTTGGTTCTGGAAAGCTAGCGGGCATTCTAAATCATTCGCGCCGCCGGGTGCACTTCGATAATCTGTGCTCATGACGAATTTCCTCGCATCTGCTTATCCGCGACTGGGCGCTCAGTTGAAAAAAATGGTGCTCGCTGATCTACCGACGCCAGTCGAAACTCTGAGCTTCGAGACCGAATCTGGGGTCCGCGCAATTTCAGTTAAACGCGATGATGTGAGCGGCGCGATTTATGGCGGCAACAAAGTTCGCAAGCTCGAGTACATTTTTCAGCGCGCAAAAGAACGAAACGCAACTCGTGTTGCGACATTCGGCGCTGTCGGCTCGAACCATGCGCTCGCCACCGCCATTCTCGCGCAGCGATCAGGCTTCGATTGCAGCTGCTTGCTGGCGCCGCAGAAGCCAACGTCGAAAATTCCAAGGACTCTTAACATGCATCGCCATATTGGCACTGAGCTGATCGCAATGGGTGGTTCCGCTGATCGACTGGCCACGTACCGGCGCTACCTGCAGGGACGTCATTGCTGGGTGATCCCGATGGGCGGTTCAAGCTGGCTCGGTGCCGTCGGATTTGTCAATGCCGGTTTGGAACTCGCCCACCAGGTGTTGGCGGGAGATGCCGTAGCGCCGCAACGGATCTATGTCGCTAATGGCACGATGGGCAGCTGCGTCGGACTGGCACTCGGTCTCGCCCTGGCCGATCTGCCGACCGAATTACACGCGGTGCGCGTTGTCGACGAGCACTATGCGAATCCGGCCGCTTTCGATCGGCTGATGCAGAAAACAGCAATGCTGCTGCATCGATACGATGCATCGATTCCTGCTGATCTTGGCAATCGTGTGCGACTGCAGTGGCGCGATGAATTTTTTGCCGGTGGCTATGCCGTCACCGACAGCGTCACAGACCGTGCGGTCGCTCTCGCAAAGCAGTCCCTGGGGCTGGATATCGAGACCACGTATACGGGCAAAGCCATGGCGGCAATGCTGCACGACCTCACATCAGCTGACTATGACGGCGGCCACTACCTGTTCTGGAACACCTACAACTCGCGGCCATTGCCGCCATCGACCGCCCGGAACATTCCTCACGAATTCATGACCTACTTCGACTGAGCAGGTTTGGCCGGCGGTGGCACGCTGCGCTTATCCGGCTCGGCTCGACGCTTGAGCTCTTCTTTTGCGTCAGACTGTTCGCGCTGCTTGCGCGCAACTTCGTCGATCATCAGATCCAGCCACTCACTCACAATGAAGCATCCTCTTTGCCAGCGACATTCATCATCTCAGGCACGTCGAACAATGTTGGTGCATCCGGGTCCGCTGTAACCGTGTTGTGTACAACACGCACCCGCGACATGACCTCATTCGCATCGTACATTGCCACTCGAAGCGGCACACCGAGGGGTTGCTGAGCCAGTGCTCTGATGTGCTCCTCGAGGTGCGCATTCAAAGTCCGGCCGGATCCATCGGCCTGCGCTTCAAGCAGGGCCTGCAGGCGTTCCTCAGGAGCCACCGTGTCATCCTCGAGCGGCGCGTGTGCTTCGA
>RCNE010001730.1_pt1 | contig 16674 bp, 15 predicted proteins | sample 2041361 | NCBI WGS metagenome assembly RCNE01 (sample SAMN09708229, study PRJNA481090) | Marine sediment metagenome, whole genome shotgun sequencing project.
GGCAGATGACCGGCGGTATCAGTCACGATTTCAACAACATCTTGACAGTCGTCATCGGAAATCTGGAACTCTTGCAAGGCCAATCAGACCACCCCGACAAACAAGCGATGCTTGGCGACGCGCTAGAGGCCGCTGAATTGGGGGCAGAGCTGACAGCAGGCCTAAGTTCGTTTGCCCGCAAATCTGCCCCGCATTGTGATCCGATTGATGTAAACCTAGCCTGCGACGCAGCACTGGCTTTGATCGGGCGCACCTTTGATCCACGGTACGATATCTCGGTTGAATTGGCGCAGGATTTGCCCATTGTGCTGGCTGATACCACGCAACTGCAATCGGCGTTGATCAATATCGCGCTGAACGCCCGCGACGCGATGCCCATGGGCGGCAAGCTGATTTTCCGGTCCGAGGCCATCAGCATTGATGACACCTATATTGCGCAAGAACTGGACGTCGCCGAAGGCGCTTATGTGCGGATTTCAGTCACTGATACGGGTCAAGGCATGGGGCCGGACACGCAACAACAGGTGTTTGAACCCTTCTTTACGACCAAACCCATCGGGCAAGGCACGGGGTTGGGGTTGGCCATGGTTTATGGCTTTGTGCGTCAATGCGGAGGGCACGTCACAATCTATAGCGAGATTGGGCACGGGACGACCATTGCACTCTATTTTCCGGTCTTAGATGCGCCGATTACACCCACACAGGCAACCCGTGACGCGCTAGCCCAACACGTAGCACGTGGTCAAACTGTGTTGGTTGTCGAAGACAATCCGCAAGTGCGCAGGCTGACGACGACGCGGTTGAAGGAATTGGGCTATAATATCCAAGAGGCTGAATCCGGCGATGTCGCGGCCAAGATATTGCAGCAGAACGCAGACATTGACGCTGTGTTCACCGATCTGGTGATGCCGGGGGAATTGGATGGGCTGGCACTTGCACGGCATATCGTGGCCAGTTACCCCAACATGCGTATATTGCTGACGTCGGGCTATGCAGAAGACATTCTAAGCAGTCAAACCGAAGATACGGATCATCAAATTTTGCGTAAACCCTACCGTCAGTCGGATCTTGCCAACGCGCTTTCTGCACTTTTTGAAAAAGGCTGACCGGCACATGGCTGCACGTCACAGGTAAACGAGTATCCGATCCCGCGAATGGTTGAAATCAACCTTGGCGAGGCCGGATTGCGTTCAATTTTCTTGCGCAGGCGAGCGATCTGATTGTCGATGGTGCGGTCCAGCGGGGCATAGGAATGGCCACCCGTAAAATCCATCAACTGTTCGCGTGATAATACCCGTTTCGGGTGATCAAGGAAAACCTCCAGCAGCTTGAATTCGCCGCTGGTCAAGTCGACCAGCGCGCCTAAGCGGTCATGCAATGTCATCTGTTCGGGAACGACTGCCATTTCGTCAAACTGCCAGCAGGGGCTTTGCGGTGCCGGTGTGGTGGGTTGCGATGCATCACGCGAACGCCGCAGCACCGATTTGACGCGGGCCACGACCTCGCGCAGGTGAAACGGCTTGGTGACGTAATCATCGGCCCCGATTTCCAGCCCGACAACGCGGTCAATCACATCATCTTTGGCAGTCACCATGATGATCGGAACAGACGATGTTTTGCGGATGGCTTTCGCAACATCCAAACCATCATCTTTACCAAGGTCCAGATCAAGCGTGATCAGGTCAACAGGGTTGGCTGCAAGAACCGCAAGCGCATCACGCTTGTTGCCAGCCTCGCGCACGATACTGCCCTCGCCTGCAAAGCAACGATGCAGCAGGGTTCTGATTTTGAGGTCGTCATCGACAACCAGAATACTAGCGTTTTTCATGAACTGCCCTCGCCCGTTTCCACAACGATTATTTAGGGACTCAACTTACGACATTCTAACAAATCTGGCGCACCGATACAAATTGATACGATCGGATACCTTGGCTGCACTAAGCCAGATACAATCAAACCATAGATTTCCTCTGAGCCAACAAAGAGGAAGCCGCCATGTATGTGTCTGCCACACACACTGCCAATGATGTCCTACGCACCAACATGCCAAGGCCCAATATCACCCGTCAACGCACGGTTACGATCAATCCGGGCAAGCATTTGTTTCTGGAAGGTGACCGCGCTGATCGCATCTATGAGGTAGCCAGTGGCGTCCTGCGCCTGACCCGGATCATGGAGGATGGGCGTCGGCAAGTTATTGCTTTCGGCTACCCCGGTGACACCGTCGGTTTCCCCAGTGACGGGCTTTATCACACCGATTGCGACGCGCTCGCACCCACAACGCTTGTGGTGCACCGCCGTTCTGATCTTGAAACCGCCAAGGGTGACGCGGCGCTGCATCAGCGCTTGCTGCGTGCCGCCTTGCGCGAAATTAGCGGGATGCAGGATCACTTTATGATGCTGGGCCGGAAATCATCCATCGAAAAGCTGGCCTCGTTCCTGATGGTTCTGACTGACCGCGTGGGCGCACCACTGGGTGATTTCAACCAAGTACTATTGCCTATGACACGAGGCGACATCGCGGATTTTCTTGGGCTGACCACCGAAACCGTCAGCCGCACGTTTACCCAATTGCGCAAATCGCGCGTCATCGCGATCGATCACGTGAATACGATTATTATCCTTAAGCCAATCGCGCTGCGGTGTATCGCAGTAGGCGACGAAAGCATTTAAAGTCCCCCCCTGACTGCCGAGGCGGCCCCGCATCAGCGCGACGCCTCGGCATTTTTATGTCTAGTCCTCGGTTGGGTTTTGCATATCAACGTCCAACGCCGGATCAGGGTCTGTGATAAACACCGACAACAGACCTGCCGTCATCGCCCCTACACCCAGCAAGACCAGCGTGTAATTCACAACCCAGCCCACAAACGGGATGAAGTTCAGCATTGCAATAACAACAATAGCCAACACAATCGTCGATAGTTTCATCAGCACCGATGGGTCATCATCGTCAGCGCCAAAGGCCATCAATACACGCCGCGCGACACCGTAAGCCGCCAACAAGTATCCCAGAGCCCAAACCACGATAATCGCCAAAAGTGCAAATGGCACAAACGGCAAACCTACGATTGTCAGCGCCGTTACAGGCACCATCCCAAACAGTGCCGACAGCCCGACCACCCCCAAAAGGAAGGTTTGCAAAGGCTGGCGCGTGACGCGTCTTCGCATCTTTTCCACGCGGTTGGGCACCAGCGTCAGGAAAATCGCGGCTAACAGTGTCAGAAAGATCGTTGAAATCAAGAATGCCGAAAAAAGTGACATCCACGCCGGCAACATCGGCATGTCAACCGCGTCCCAACTGCGGTCGAATGCGTGGTACATCTCGCCGCGGTCCCATTCCTCTAGTGTGATGCGCGCGGCAGGGATCACGCGGTCAGGTACGCTTTGGTCATCGTCTGCCGATAACGTCAGATTACCGTCGATCCGCGCCTCTGAGCCAAAGGTGACCGTTTCGGCGACGATCCACGCATCCCCCGATACAGGTGCATTCAGATGCACAGTGCCGCCAAACGCGGTCAAAGCGCCAGAAATCGGGCCTTCAATAGTCAATGTGCGCCCGAAGAAGCGTGCATTGCCTTGGGTAACGGCGTCAGCAGTGCTGCGCACGCTATAGCCAGCGGCGGTGATATCTTCGCCCACGGGCGCATCAATGCTGACGGAACTACCTGCGGCATAGACATCGCCGCCCGTCTGGTTGCTGATATCTACGTCATAGCCTGCGACATGGGTATCGCCGTTCGTGCTACCTGATGTGCTGACAACGCTGCCTGCCGCAAAGACATCGCCGGTGGCGGTCAGCGTTTCGGTCACCGCTTCTCCGGCAAGGTAGGTGTCGCCGCCGTGGGTGCGGCCGACTTGTTCGGCCATTGCGAGGGAAGATGACAGAGCAATGCTTGTCAGGGTCAAAATCATAAGATGTCGCATGATGGGGTTCCTTAAAAAGGTCACGTTACGCACACCGTCTTAGGGCACATTGCCCCACCCGTGATTGAGCAATGTCAAAACGCGCCGCCTCTTTGCGCGCAAGATAGCGACCAACGCAAAGCAATTGCGTCGGCGTGCGGCATTGGCCAGTGCGCTGCATTCAAGAGGAGTATCCATCATGACCCTGCGCACCATTCTTGTCTGCCTGACGAGTACCGCGTCAGCCAAACATCTGTTGAAAGCCGCCGCAGTGCTGGCGCGCCGCGACAACGCCCATGTGATCGGGCTTTATGTCGCGGAATCGCTAGTCATTTATCCCAGCGTTGCGATGCACATCCCAGAAGCCAGCTATCACAGTTTTGTGGAAAGCCAGCAGGCCCACGCCAAAGAGGTCAAAGTGATCTTTGAGGCACAGACGCAAGCAGAAACCTTCCCAAATGAATGGCGGCAAATCAGCAGCGAAAGCGGCTTTTTGGCAGATAGCATTGTTGCCAATGCGCGCAGCGTCGATTTGGTAGTCATGGCCCAAGAAGACGACGGCGAAGACCGTCCCCTGATCAACAACCTGCAAGAGCGGGTGATCAAAGAATGCGGCCGCCCTGTTCTGGTGATCCCACGCGACTATGCAGCCGAGACCATAGGCGACAGCGTTCTGTTAGGTTGGAGCGACACCCGCGAGGCAACGCGCGCGATGCATGATATGATAAATGTCGCCAGCGAAGGTGCCAAAGTGCGCGTTTTGCGAATTGGTAAGCCACCCAGCGACACGTTGGCAGATTTCGCCGCCAACGACCTTGCATCGGCCCTGTCCCGCCATGGCGCAGTGGCAGAAGTCGTACACCGTGATAAGGATGGCCATACAGTGCCGGATATCTTGAGCCATGAGGCATTTGAGGCAGGATCAGATATGATCGCCTCTGGGGCCTTTGGTCATTCGCGGGCTTATGATTTTGTAATTGGTGCGGCCACACGAGAATTGCTCAGGGACGCAAAACTGCCTGTGATGTATTCTAAATAGCCACATCCGCCCAGATCGGCAGATGATCCGATGCGCGGCTGGCCAGCGGGCGTTGGTCGACGCCCGCATCGATTAGATCCAAATCATGGGACAAGGCCACACGGTCCAATGCGGCGATAGGACGAGAGGCGTGAAAGCTGCGTCCGGGGCTGTGCAGGGTAAAGGCACCTTGCAAAGCCTCAAACCCGCGGGCTTGGGACCATTCATTCATATCGCCAATGACCACAACCTTTTCAGGGGTGCCAAGGCTTGCGGTGATTGCCGCAAGCTGCTTTCGGCGCGAACGGCGCAGCAGGCCCAGATGCACACCAACCACTGTGATGCCGCCCTCAAGTGCGACCGCCACCGCCCCGCGCGGCTCAACACCAGGCAGTGTAATCTGTTTGACGTGGGCTATTTTGGTCCCTTTGCGCACAAGCACGGCATTGCCGTGCCATCCAAGGCTGACATCATTGCTGGCAAGCGGGACCACTTCAAAATCAGTGGCGCGCGCAATCAGGTCCTTTGGCAAGGCTGCAGGGCGTTCACCTAAACGGCGATCCGCCTCTTGCAGGGCGATGACATCGGCATCCAACCCGTTGATCACATCCAGAATACGCCCAGGATCACGACGCCCATCAAGGCCGCGCGCTTTGCGGATGTTATAGCTTGCGATCCGGAGGGGCCGGTCCTTGATTGGATGTGGCATGACAGGCATATAGGTATGGAACGGCTTGAAAAACAGAGGTCAGATCGATGCCACAGCAATTCCGGCAACAGGGACACTTTGTGCGCAGCCTTTGGGCGCTCTTGGTGCTGTCGGCGATTGCGGCGGCGTTCGAAGGGCGCTGGTCGCTTGCGTTTGTGGCATTGGCCACACTTGCGTTGGCGTTAGCACCACTGTTTTTGGCCAGCAGGTTTGATATCACGCTACCCCTTCCCTTCGTGGCCGCGATCACGATCTTTGTCATCGCCTCAATTTTCATGGGCGAGGCGTTTGATTTTTATGAACGGGTCTGGTGGTGGGACATTGCCTTGCATGGATCATCGGCCATTGGTTTCGGGCTGATCGGCTTTGTGTTTGTGTTGATGATGTTTGAGGGCGACAGGTTCGCGGCCCCACCTTGGGCACTATGCCTGATGGCATTTGGGCTGGCTGTCACAGTCGGCGTTTGCTGGGAAATATTCGAGTTCTCGATGGACCGCGGGTTTGGCATGAACATGCAAAAATCCGGGCTGCTAGACACGATGGAAGACCTGATCGTCGACGTGATCGGTGCAGGCTTCGCAAGTTGGCTTGGCTACATCTACCTGCGGGCCAATGACCGGTCGTTCTGGACCTGGCCGATAGACCGGTTTGTCGCACTCAACAAAAGGCTGTTTCGCAAACATCGGTAGGTGGTAGCTGCGCCACCACCCAAACCAATGTCAGTCACTTCACTGTCAGAAACGCGCAAGGCGCGTCATGCGCGATCTTTTGTGACGTGCTGCCCATCAGCAGGCTTTGAATGCCGCCCACCCCGCGTCTGCCTGTCACAATCAGGTCAGAACCGGTTTCTTTGGCGACACTGACGGCCTCGGCCGATGGGGTTCCGTTGCGCACGAACTGGCTGGCCGGTTCGACGCCCGCGTCGCGTGCCATTGTCGCGGCCTCGGCCATGACAACTTCGCCTGCTTTGGCAATCTGCGCGTCAGTTGGCGGGATTTCGACAGCTCCTGACCCCACGGCGATACCCGTTGATGACAGTTCAGGTGTGTGGATCAGGTGGATTTTGCCGTCGTAATGCTTGGCTAAATCGCAAGCGACGCCCAGTGCCTTCCAAGCGTGGTCGGATCCATCAATGGCAACTGTGATGTTCTTAAACATGATAAAGTCCCTTCTTTGTCTGCTTGTTTTCATACCCGTGTGGGGAAAACTGGGCTTGACCAATATCAATCCTCGGAGCGGATGACTTTAGGCCGCGCCTTCCATCACCGCGAGTTTACGCACCAACGCGTCACGCTCTTCGATCAGATCCAGCACAAGCGCCACGCCAGCCACGTTCAATCCCAGATCGCGCATCAACCTTGCGGCTTTGCGCGCGCGCGCGATGTGGGCTGCGGTAAATTCCCATTCGGGTGCAGTGCGGATGACAGGGGTGACCACGCCATGTTCGACCAGCGTGATAACCCAATCTGCATTGGCATCACAAAAAATGGTCAGTTCCGATAGTGTCAGCGTCTCAATTACATCAACACGGTGGCTGTGGGGTTTCGCCTTTTTCATAACACTACACTCCTAAATTTGCGCGCGGGTTAAAGGGCTGCGCGCTGGCCAATTTTTGGTATAATTCGCGGGCTTCGGGCGTGATTTTGGGCGGGTTCACGATGTGAAGCTCTGCATAAAGATCGCCCTTTTGGGCCGCAGGCATTCCTCTGCCCCGCAGCCGCAATTTCTGACCCTGTCGCGCGTTTTCGGGGATATTGAGGTCAACAGGCCCTGTCGGCGTCGGCATCTTGACCTTGCCGCCCAACGCGGCCTCCCACGGGGAAACGGGCAAGGTCACGTAAAGATCGCGGCCTTCGATGCGGTATATCTTATGCGGCTGAAAGGCGACTTCGATCAACAGATCACCACCCCCAGCCCCCTGCCCTTTCAGGCGCAGTTGCTGGCCAGGCAACACACCTTTGGGAATGGCCAGATCAACGCGTCGGGTTTGCATCGTGACATGACCCGCATCGTCAATCTGTGGCGATTGCAGGGTCAGCGTTTGTTTGGCCCCCGATATCGCATCCTCTAATGCGACTTCGACCACCGCTTGCTGATCTTGCCGCATGGGTCCGCCACCAAAACGCTGGCCAAAGAATTCGCGGAACATCTCTGGGTTTATATCGCGTTCGTCAAAGGCATAACCGCCCTGTCCGCGAGGATCTTGGGCGGGGTCTGGCCGTGGTTGATCCCAATCAGCGCCATAGCGATCATAGGCCGCGCGCTTTTCAGGGTCGCTTAGCACTTCATACGCGGCACCGGCTGCCTTGAATTTGGCGTCGGCGTCCGGCCCGGGGTTTACGTCGGGATGGTATTTGCGGGCCATCTTGCGATAGGCGCGTTTGATATCATCCGCGGTGGCGTCTTTGGGTATGCCAAGGGTCTGATAATGTGCTGTGTCTGCCATTGGGTCGTCTCTCTTTAGGTAGGATGACTTTGCCTGATCTGTTGCCGAACGCGATTGACTAATCTCAATCGCAGTCAGGTGCGATGAGCCTAAGCTGCTTTCAAATCAATTAAGAGGCACATTATGAAAAACGCAACATTCCTTGCCCTGCAAGGCCCAGACGGCACCACTGCCGATCTTGCTCCAATTATTGCCGCCACACAAAACCAAAACGGGCGGCTGAGCGTGCTACATATCGGACCTGTGCCAATCCTTGTCTATTCGATTGGTACCGCACCCTATGCCGCGCCGATTATCCCCGAAAGTTGGGTAGGCGAACGCAACGAAATGCAAAAGAGATTGGCCGATAAACAAGTCAAAACGCGCGCGTTTCTGCAACAAGAGGGACTGACTGGAGAAGTGGGAACGCTTTGCGTTGAGCCCTCTGCAATGCACGATATTGTCGCAATCCGCGCGCTTTTTGCCGATATCTGCGTTGTCCAAGACAGCCTGCGCGATAATGAGACCGCCTTTAACAACATCGTCTACGGGTTGTTGTTCGAGGCGCCGGGTCCGATTGTTTTGAATGTGGAACAGAACAACAAAGCGCTGATGCCGGAAAACGTAATGATCGCATGGAACAGCAGCTTGCCAGCCGCGCGTGCCGTGCGTGCCGCACTGCCGCTTTTGAAAGCCGCCAAGGAGGTCACGATCGCCAGCTTTGACGCTGACCCGTCCCGTTGGGCAGATGGAGACATACCCGGTGCGGACCTTGCAACTTGGCTTAGTCATCATGGGTGCAAAGTCACCGTGCAGGAATATGTCACCGCGCGCAAAAGCGTCGCCGACGAAATTCTTTCGCGCGCGCAGGAACACACCGCTGATCTGGTGGTGATGGGTGCATATGGGCGCAATCGCTGGAACGAACGGTTCTTTGGGGGCACCACAGAATCAATGATTGGACAGCAAAATATACCTGTACTGCTGGCGCACTGAGACGCCAGCAGAAGAGCCAAACTGCACAACATCGACCACTATCCCTTAGTGGTCGATGTCAGTCATAGCACTCAATCATCTATCGGTTCAGGATTTGGTTTTGATGCCCAAAACACTATAAATTGGGCACATGCCAAACACAGCCGTCAGGGCAAGAATTCCCCCCACAGCCACTAACACATAAACGGCAACATTGTTTGCGCCCAGCCCCATGAAGTTAATCAATGGCGCGGTAATCAGCGCCGCACCCACCAAAAGCCGCAGTACACGATCAACGGTTCCTACATTCGCACCCATATCCATCTCCTTTGTTGTTACAATACGGGCCAGCGCCCGCGATTTCTGGGGCCAATAATACGTTCTGCCAACAAAAAACGATTGATTTTGGTCAATGTTGGTACTGGCCAACAAACTAACTCAAGCCCATGAAGCAGGCAGCCCAACCTGCAATTGCTTGCCGTCGTTCATGTGCTTGCGAGTAGAGTTGTAAATCAGCTCTGAAACAGACCGGTTCTGGTGGAACAAATTTGGCCCAATGTTCCAGACCCGCTCACATTGTTGGCGTTCTCACTCGATCTTGTCGATTGGTTCCAGCGCTTTAGACACGGCATTCAACAGGTCTAGACGGCTCACTGGTTTCATCAGGCGAATGTCCGATGGCTTTAGCCCGTTGCCGTGCACCGTAGCCTCTGACGCGTAGCCAGACAGGAAGATGCACGGGATGTCAGGATCGACCGACCGAATAGCTTTTGCCAATGCAGGCCCCTGAAGTTTGCCCGGCATGACGACGTCAGTCAGCAGAAGGTCAAACCGGCCTGAGGACTTGAACACCTCTAAAGCCTCGTCGCCGTTTTGTGCAGTTGTGACCGCATACCCTGCATCTTCCAGAATATGTTGCAGGATAAGCATGACTTCTTCTTCATCCTCGGCAATGAGCACTTCCGCGTGATCCTTGGGCGGATGAAGCTGCTCCCGAGGCTGGCGTTGGGGTTGATTGGTCTGTTGCTCAGCTGCTTTGAAGTACAGTTTGAACGTCGTTCCAACGCCGACTTCGGAATAGACGCGGATCGCACCGCCGGACTGTTTGATAAAACCTTGTACCATCGACAGCCCGAGGCCAGACCCTTCGCCTACGGGTTTGTCGGTGTAGAAGGGTTCAAAAATTTTCTCCAATTTATCAGATTGGATACCATGTCCCGTATCGCTGATTGCGAGCATAACATAGCGGCCTGGCTCAATATCTTCGCCGCGATCGAAGACATATTCATCGCCGATCCTCATATTTGCGGTTTCAATCGTCACCTTGCCGCCGTCCGGCATTGCATCGCGCGCGTTCAAAAGGATGTTGATCAGCGCGTTTTCTATCGACGTGGCATCCAATTTCACGTCCCAAAGCCCAGCCATCAAGGAAGTTTCAATTGAGATCGATTTGGGCAATACTCTGGAGCCCCAAGTCATCGTGCTTTGAATCGTTTGATTCAAATTTACATGCTTTGGCTCAAGATGCGCACGCCTTGCAAAACTGAGTAGGTTTTTTGTTAGGTCAGCGCCACGCAAGGTCGCCTTAATGGATTTTTGAACAAGATTTCTTCGAACGTCTTCCCGATCTGTTTCGAGGCTCAGTTCAAGGTTGCCAAGAATAATGGCGAGCAAATTATTAAAGTCATGCGCGACACCGCCAGTCAGGGTGCCGACTGCTTCAATCCGTTGCGACTGGCGCACACGCGCTTCAGCCTCGCGCAACTCAGTCAGGTCAATACTCGTGCCAACATTTGCGACCACCTTGCCTGTCTTATCAAAGACCGGCTCTTCAATTTCGCGGATGTACCTGATTTTCCCATCAGGGTGCACAGCACGGTACTCGAACGTTTGTGTCTCGCCTGCATTTATCTTGTCTATCGCGTCCAAGACAGCTTGCCGATCGTCAGCGTGCACGTAGAACAGGTTCGCCACGGGGCCTTCAGTCCGCGCGCAATACTCATCTACTGTCAGGCCAAGTTGACTAGCGTGCTGTTCCGAGCAGAAAGTACAACCGCCCGTGCTCGCATCGAACGAAAAATGCCCGATGCCTGCAATACGTATCGCGGTGGCCAGTCGGGCTTCACTCTCCGCGACCATGATTGTTTGCGTTACCTTTTCTGCTGTTTCCTTTTGCAATGCGGCTTCAAGCAATTTTTGGCTTTCGCGCAAGGAATGGAGACTGGTATCGCGTTGATCCCTTAGTCGCCCCAAGTTGATGCCAACAATAAAATACAACATCGCCCCAAAAGCAGTTTGCAGAATGCCACCAGTTAGCGAGGGGGGACCAAACTGTTCAAAATGTGCGTGCAATATAAAAAACGCCGCCATGCCGCCAGCAAGCAGCCCCGAGCGAAATCCGCCATATGTACCTGCAACACCAACGCAAACAATTAAGGAAATAAACGGCACGGGAAGGGCAACGTCAAAGTGAAGGCCGATCTCAACAATAAAAAGTACAACAGCAGTAGGGAGAACCCAGAAAAAGTTCAAAATCAAAGCAATAGTCGCCTGATACAGCCGGTTCAAAGCCATCTAAATCGCCCCCGTTCTTTACGTCACCTTGGCACTTTTTAAAACTGGAACAGAGTAGGGACAATCTCGGGATTCCACGCCGGATACTGTACTGCGTTTTCCAAACTTGCAAACATGACGTCATTAAAATCGCAATTGGGGCGTGAATGACAAAATTTGATATCTGTCGGGTCAAGAACAGTCAAAAAGCGCGCTATTCTTGTAAAATGAAATTTATTGGAAGCCACTCAAATACAGACCAAACTTAGCCCTTGGTCAAAACCAATTTGATTGGGTCCGAATTTGTGTTGCCTGTGCAGACAAAAGCCATTCGCGGCGGCCTGTACAAATGGCCGTCGCAATGAAGGCATCTTCGCGTATCCGTCGACGTTTTCATGTGTATTGGGGGTTCTGGCTAAAAGGCGCCGGAAGCTGACCGTCGTTATCTTGACGCGATTTCCCAATCAACGACCTCGATCGCTACGGGCCCTCGTTCACCATCCATTAAGCGCAAACCAATCGCTTCACCTGTTTGCAATTCAGTCAAACCAGAACTTCGAAGCACATCGGCGTGAATGAAGACGTCTTGGTTGCTACCGAACAGGTTGGCAAAACCAAACCCCTTGGTCTTATCGTACCATTTAGCGCGTGCAGGCAGCGTCGGGTGCAGCACCTCGTAATTTTCTGGCAACTGGAGAACTTCAAGTAGCGGGGCTGCCGTATCAGCCGGAGGCGTAATCGCGATGACCTTTGCCGCCTGTAATCCGCGCGGAGTGATCTGCATTTCAAATTCAATAGTCGAACCGTCAACGACAGAGCCTTGCCCAAAATTGCGCAACACATTGGCATGCAATAAAATGTCCGGGCCACCTTGGTCGGCAACAATGAAACCGAGTCCCCGAGAAGGGTCAAACCATTTCACGTGACCCATGATCCGTTGATGCATGGTGGTGTCTTGCATATTCATCGTGTCATCCTCGTTACTACCGACAGCTTTTCAACTGCGGGCAAAATTTGTTTGGGTCAGCCCACCAAGTTGACATCAAACAGGTTTGGAAACGGCCAACGGTCGTGAATTACTGCGTCGGCCAAAGTGCGGAATAACAATTCCATTAGATATTGCGATATGATTTCTGCTCTTATAATTTCACCATAATCATTTCATTGCTATTAGCAATGGTATTCTGGAAAAATTCTTCTTTTCGCCTAAAATCGTCAGGTCACCCTATTGCTGATGTCACAGCTTCGATCAGGTCAGACTTTCGAAAAGGTTTTTGAAGGAACACTAGGGCCCCGCTCACATCTGAGATTGCCTCGGTTTTTTCGAGATCCATAAGGCCATTTCCGCCTGAAATTACGATGATAGGAACTCCATTTGCACCGGAACTGATTAAATCCATGACGGAAACAGCGTGTTTCTTGCCCAGCCAAAAATCAACAATTGCAAGATCGAATGGTTCACCAGCAGAAAGGACTTCCACTGCTGAATCTACATCTTCTGCTTCTGTAATCTCGAAATCAGGCGACGCAAGAAATGAGGCAATTATCTCGCGGATGTCGGGGTCGTCATCAACAAGCAATATTCTTTTACACTTGTTCATTGGCATCGCTCACTAAATTCAAGGCAAGAGATCTCACCGATCTAACAAATAGCTCCTGATCGGCTTTAGGCAGGATGCGAATACGCTCTGCGGCCAATAAGATAGGATCCTGAACCAAAGTTCTAATACCAAATTCCGTTAATGTGACTGTCTTTGTGCGCGCGTCTACGCCACTGACCTGCTGGCTCACCATATTGCGGGCTTCAAGTGTAGCAATCGCGCGCGTGACCGGCGCACGTGTCAGCCCCAAAAACTGGGCAATCCATCGAACTTCACAGCGATCGGAGGGCGTCCGGACAAGGTAGCGCAAGATTGACCATTGTAACGGTTGAATAGCCGACGACTGTTTTGCCGGATAAATATCTTGGACGAACCGTTCCAAAAGAACGACCGACGCTATGAGCCGTTTGTCATCAACTTCTTGTTTCATCTCATGCCACCACGTCCTTCATGGCCGAACTCTACATATCGAAGCACGTCGTAGCAAACTCATTGTCATTAGCAATAGTGGCTTTGCCATGCGGCATTCTTTCTGATTGAACCAAGAGCGCTAACGTAGGCGTCCTAAGCACCGGAACTCGGTGCATACCCTTGAAATGATTGGCACAGTTCCATCAAGCGTCACCGTTGTAGAATGGGTTCCGCAGGAAGAGATATTCCCGCTTGCCGACGCATTGGTGCGAAATAGAGGCACTGGGGTGCGGAGTTGTGCTCCTCTAGCCGGACACCAAAAGCAGATTTTCAGCGCTTAGACTTGTTCTGTCTGACTTTGATATCCGCACGGCCACCGACAAAGTCGCTGATGAAGACGACAGAAACAACTACTCGCACGCAGCAGCCTGTAGCCTGCTACGCATGATAGACTGGTTTGCTGTTCGCTTGGTGCCGTTGGGCCAGCTTTTTCATCTGCTTGCCTTTCTCGGGAATAACCCGCGCCGGTCTTGCTTCAAAATCCGGGTGTGTGATTTCGGGGAACAACACTTCAATCTCGCGCCTTGCGTCCGATGAAACGGATTTCATGGCTTCCAGCCCTGTGAACAAGCTTTCGGTGGGTGCGCCGTTGGAAAATACGATTTCATGCGCCTCGAATAGCATATGGAAATACTCAACGCCTGCAGATGTGTCTTCCACGATATCAATCCCGTCCAAGGTGAGCAGTTTGTTGGCAGGGATCAGGACTTCATCGGCATCGAACATACGTTGCGCGATGACGGATCTTACAAGAATACGGTGCTGTGGTGACACAAACAGATCTTGCTGCGGAAATCCTGCACCTAACGCATCGGCGCGTATCCGGATTGGTTTCAGCTTTGGTTGCAAGGCCAAGTCAATCGCGTCCAGCGTATGTGACCCGATCCAGCGCAAAGGCTGATACCCGTGATCCATCGTCAGAACCTGATCGCCCGCGCAAAGCGTTTCGATCGGAAAGTTGCCATTGCGGGTTTTGATCATTGTCCCAGCAGCAAAGCAGACGGTCCTGAAATCGGGTTCATTGGGATCGCCGACACCGGGAGTGTTGTCTAGGTTTGATAAAGAAAGGTCCGTCCCGTCTGTTGCTCCGCCGGGGTCAGCATAAGTCACGCCGGTGATGTTATCGCCGATACCGTCGCCATTGCCGTCAACGCCCGGGGCACCTAAACCGCTTTCATCAACATCCAAAATACCGTCACCATCGGTATCATCATCAAGGTAGTCAGGGTCGGCATCGCCGTCTTGATTGTTGGGCGTAATAAAAGACCCGCCAAAACCACCAGGCGTGCCATCATTGTTGTCGAATAAATCGACAATACCGTCCCCATCGGCATCATCATCCGTTAAGTCACCATCACCCGCCTGATATCCGGCGGTTGGTTGGGCCTCAATAAAGTCCGAGATTCCGTCGCCATCGCTATCAAGATCACGGAAATCGTCGATAGTATCTCCGTCACTATCGACGGGAATCACACCACCATTCGACAAGAGCGGCACGCCGTTTGAATCTACTGCACCGTCAACTATGCCGTCAGAGTTGGTATCGACAATGGACGCGTCCTGACCGCTTTCAACAAGATCCGAGATGCCGTCATTGTCTGAATCAAGGTCCAGTCTGTCTGCAATGCCGTCGCCATCGGTATCCAAGGGGATGACCGGTTCAAACGTGCTGAACACGGTACCGGTAAGGTTGGTTGGGCCTGTGGTAACCTGGTCCAGAATAACAACGTTTGGCCCACCAATATTCCAGTCGAAAGTTTCAAAGTCGTTCCCGTTGAAAAGCTCCATCTCCTGAAGCGGGCCTTCGTTGGATTTGGAGCCGAAAATGGAAACGCTGCCGTCGTCGTCGATGATGACGCGCACTACTGGGTTCTCATTCGTTCCGATGACCTGCCAAATTGCGGGGGTGCCCGCTTCTTCATAGTTCGGGCCGTCGACAAACTGGATGTTTTGTCCTGTAGGCGTAGAATTATCTTGAAACTCAATCTCTTGCGAAGTGATCTGCGTTCCGTTGATCGATATGTTGAAGCTGTTGTCCAGAATCGGAATATCAAAGATCAATCCGGTCGCTGCTGGATCGAGCGTTACCGTGGTAGCACTACCACCCGCGATACTGACTCCCTGCCCCTCATCGAGAGTCTGGCGCTCAAAAATATCGAGAATGCCATCATTGTCGTCATCGAGGTCGTCATCATCCAAGACGCCATCGCCGTCCGTGTCTGAAAGCAAGTTCGTGTTGTCAAATGTCAGATCAGCATCGTCGTTAAGGTCAATTCCTTGGCCCGCGCCAAACGCACTTGCATCATTCAAAATGCCATCATCGGCTAGGTCGACGCGGGCGTCTTGTAGGTTGTCGTAGAAGCTCGATAAATCCAGGAAGTCATTGTTGGTCTGGTTTCCGTCGTTGAGGGACCCCGTGTTGCCAACATTGAAATCCGTGATAGCGTCAAGACCGTCACCATTCTCGTAGACAAAAGTGTCGTTGCCAATGCCACCTGTCAGCGTGTCGTCACCCGTGCCGCCAATGATCGTATCGTTACCGGATAGATCCAAGCTCGAAGGTGTAATTTCGCTGATTATCTCATTGCCAGACGCCAATGCATCATAGTCAACAGAGTTAGGATTGGGATTAAAATTCGTGGACTGAACGGTCGCAACACCCGCAGGAACATCCGGAGGAAGGATTGTGAAATCGAATCCTGATGTATCACTTTCAAACGAATAACCGGTATAGACAGTTGGGTCAGACCCGACGGTGAATGTGAAAGTAGCTTCGAGGTAGAACTGCTCGCCATCGACAAGTGTCGAACCTCCGTCTTCAATAAAGACAAACTGGTTCGCATCGCTGCTGGCTTCGTTTGTCACATCGCCGCCAATATTCGTATCGGCTTCATTGTCCTGAATCACGATATTTAGCGCACTGACAGTCGAAATATCGAATGTGTTACCAGTGCCTGGTGCTTGTGCATTCACGCCAAGAGCCGCGTTCGAATAGCCCGTAAATGAACGAAAACTAGCC
>RCNE010000827.1_pt1 | contig 16666 bp, 15 predicted proteins | sample 2041361 | NCBI WGS metagenome assembly RCNE01 (sample SAMN09708229, study PRJNA481090) | Marine sediment metagenome, whole genome shotgun sequencing project.
AAAGAAACGATGAAAATTCTAAAAGAAAAATGTGTTGGCTGTGCCAATTGTGTACCGGTTTGCCCGGTCGGAGCAATCTTCATTGGTGATGACGGTCTATCCGAGATTAATACGGAAACCTGCGTAGAATGCCACAACTGCTATCGAAGCCTCAGTTGTGAGCACCTGCCGCCCGGTCTCACCAGGACAATCCGGAAAATACTCAAATCAATCAGCCTCAGATTCCAGCCGGATCCTGACGTCTGCCCGACCGAAGCAATCGCTCCAGACGATCTTGAATGGCCCCGAATTGTTCGTCGAGCCTTCAGTGATCCGATGGTCACTCACGAATCAACCGGTGTACACGGACGAGGAACTGAAGAAGTCAAGACCAACGACGTAAGCAATCGCATCAAAGAAGGCGATGTGGGGCTGGTGGTCGAATTTGGACGACCCGGAATCGGTGCCTACTTCAGAGAGGTCCAGGATGTTACACGAATTCTTGCCACGTCAGGGGCAACCTTTGAATCTGGCAATCCGGTTTTCCAGATGATGACAAATACTCAAACCGGAGATATCAGAGAAGATGTGCTTGACGAGAAAGTACTGTCCTGCATCGTCGAACTAACAATGCCGCTCGAGGATACAGGCCGCTTACTCGCCCAGGTAAAAGAGATCTGTAAAAGTGTAGAGACGGTAATCAGCATCGGTCTCTCAACAGTCTGTGATGTGGACGGTAACGATGCAATCAAGGATATTCTGCTTGCAGAAGGTTTCGAGATCGGCTGGGCGAAAGTCAATCTTGGACTCGGCCGCAAAGCAGACAGTTCTGCAGCTGGCAAGGAGATCGCACAATGACAAATACACTCCACAGATACGGAAAAAAAGAAAATCTTCGAGATGATTTTATCGTTTTTGCTATGGCAGCAAAGGGGTTTAATGAAGAAGGTGCACTTGCAAAAGCCCAGACTTTTTTGCGGGCTGCAATCAAGTACAAGCCAATCAATATGGGCAACGCCCTTGTAAATTCGCTTTACCGTCCGGAGAAGAATCTCAGTTTTATTAAACTTTATTTCATTGGCCGACAGGAAAAGACCACCTACGAAAACCTGATCGAAGAAATGCCCGGACCAGGCTCTGCTGCCGTTGTCTTTGACAGGCGGGACAAGGCGACACAATTTGTGAGGGATGTGAAAAAACTCGATCTTGGACTTTCAATCAATATAAGCGCACTTGTCGACGACACCAGGGATATCCTCGGCGAAGTCGAGATTACGCCTCATGCCGTCGAATATACGCTTGGTTTTCACGGGGCTACCAATAAACTTCCTGACCAGGAAACACTCTCAATTTCAACCATGTGTGGACATGGGATGGTCTCCTCTCATTTTGCAAGAAAGATGATGGACCGAGTCAAAGAAGGTAGAATAACACCCAAAGCTGCCGCCTGCTGCATGGCCAAATTCTGTGTGTGCGGGGTGTTCAACACCTCAAAGGCAATGAAGATTTTAAGTAAGGTAAAAAAAGGTCAGTAAAGTTCCGGAACCAAGGGTGTCTGTGCTATCCAGCCTAACCAGGCACCTTTAGTTTTCTGCTATCCGGCAATAAGACTCCTTGGTAAACATCACCATCACCACTGATAAAACGGTGGAAACAAAAAGCCAGATGAAGGCCGAGGAATAGGCATCCCTGCTGTATATTCGCACACCTTCCACAAGAACCCCATCCCAGCCTCGATCAAGAATTATTCCCAGAACCGGCTGCATAATAGCTGCAAAACCAAGAACCGACATATTCACGACACCACCGACCGCGCCGGAGGCGCCAGGGTGATTGACCTCTCTGGCTAAGGCAAAGCCAATAATCAGGGCACCGGACGTAAAGCCGATCAGTGCCAGCACCGGATAAAAGAAGACGTAGGGCAGATCAGCAAAGAGAAAAACACCCCAAAAAAAGGCAGCAAGAATGGTGGCACCCAGATAAGGTAATTTACGTCTGCCGATTCTATCTGACAGAGCACCGAGAACCGGCCCGCCTGCGGCCCAGGCAATCAACATGGTGGAGGTAATTGTCGCAGCATGTGTCCGATCAAGACCATGAACCTGGGTTAAATAAGGGACGCCCCACAAACCGGCAAACACCAGCACCGGAGCTGCAGAAAGCCCGCCAGCAAAAAAAAGCAGCCAGGTATCTTTCCTGAAAATTACAGATTTCAAGGCAACAGCAGCCGAGAGACTCCCATTTTCAAGAACTGATGCATGGGCATGACTTTTATAGCCATATTCACCAGGGTCATCGCGAACCACAAACCAGATCACAATTGCGGCACCGAGTGTAACCACACCTGAACCCGCCATCGCCGCACGCCAGCCAAACCAGGAGACAGTCTCGGAAAGTGGCACGCCAGCCAGGACGCCACCGACATTTCCAACAAGAAGCGCGACTCCGGTAACCGTGGCAAAACGATTGGACGGAAACCAATTTCCTGCAAGCTTCATGCAGGAAACCCAGGCCACTGCGACAGAGCCGCCAATAAGAAATCTGCCGAGATAGGCAAACCACAGGTTTGGCCCCCAGGCAAATATCAATATTCCGATAGCAGCAACAACGCAGCCCCAGGTGGTGACTTTTCGTGGCCCCACACTATCAACAAGCAGGCCGCTTGGAATTTGCATAGCCGCGTAGGAATAAAAATATGCTGCAGAAAGGTTCCCAAGTACCGCACCGCCAATACTGAAATCCCGCATCAACTCATCAACCATGACTGCAGGAGCCATACGCTGAAAAAAACCGATCAGGTAGAGTGTGGCCGCCAGCCCCCACATCAGCCACGCCATCCCCACCGAAGAATACTGCTTCATCCCTTCCGCCTCGATAAAAATCTGTAATTATACATTTGTTTGTTAAAAATCAGCCACAACACGAACCATTCCATCAGTTTTTAAATGGCTGATGTGATGATATTTCCCGCCAAGCGTTTGTGACAGTCTCTGCATGGTCTCTTTTGGCTTGTGCAACGGTCTGGTATCAATAGCAATGGAAGAAATTTTATCGCTGTTAATTCTTCCTGCTATTAAAAACAGTTCGTCCATCACCTCTGTCAATCGTCGGTTTGGATCATACGGCACATTTGCTTCCCCGTCTGATAATATCACCAGTAACGGCTTGATACCCGGATCTTTCAAACGTTCTGTCTTCACCATTCTCCAGGCCTTCATCAGACCATCACTGAATGGCGTTGCTCCACCGGTCGGCAGCGTTCTCAAATGCTGCCGGGCAAGCGCCAGACTTGAGGTTGGCTGCAGCACCACCTCGGCACATTCGTCACGAAAAGCCACCAGGCCGACCCGGTGTCTCTTTTGATAAGCTTTTGCCAGGATAGCAAGAACTGCTCCTTTGGCTGACTTGATTCGGGCGTAGGTACCGTCACCCATGGAGTCCGAAGAATCAACAACGAAAATAATCAATGTTTTTTGGGGACGCTTGTATACCTTTTTCCTCAGGTCACTTTCCACGACGCAAAAAGATTGATTCATCACGGAATTGCCCTGCCTGATCAGAGCTGCCCGCAAGGTCGCATCCGGTGCGATGTCAAAATCACGATCACCGTCCCTGACCGGTTCGGCCCTTACATACCTCCCTGAGGCTGCAGTCGCACGCACCGTTCGTTTCCGCCCCATCCGGCTGCCATTTACCTGTAAGGTTTCAAGCTCAATTTCTTCGACACAGATCAACTCATCTGCGTCGAAAACAGCTTTTTTTTTTCTTCGAGGAAAGAAAACAGCATGTCTACATTTGAAGCAGCATTCGCACCGGGAACCTGTTCCGAAATTTCATCCCATGGCTCATATGCTTCCTCAAATGAAGTATCAGACTTCTCGGGTTTTTCTTTATGGAGAATCCCTGCCAGGATCTCCTCCAGTTTCTCTTCAAGCAGTCCTGCAGTTGCCAGCGGGATATTGGTAATTCGATGGAGAAGCACAAAACGCGCTGCTTCAGCTATATGTTCCTGGTGGACTTCATCATTCTCAAGAAAGGCTGCCAGGGAGCGAGCTGTTTTAATTATGGCGATATCAGCCCGGTGGCCCTGTGCTTGAACCTCTACGGACAACTGTACGGCAAGTTCAATCATCCCCTGAGGTATGGATACGGAATTCACCAGATCACGGGCTGTAAGAATCTGGTTGGCAAGAATTGTTTCTTCTGTCGAGGTTTTTGAAACAAATGATTCTGGATCACTGTCAAAAGCAATTCTTCGAGAAACTATCAGGGCGCGGAGCCTGGGATCATTGACGCTATGGATGCTCAGGCTGAGACCGAAACGATCGAGAAATTGAGGACGCAGCTCACCCTCTTCCGGATTCATGGTGCCAACCAGCATAAAACGGGCAGGATGGGCGAACGATATGCCTTCCCGTTCCACCACATTTATTCCGGAGGCTGCGGCATCGAGTAAAATATCGACCAGATGGTCATCAAGCAGATTAACCTCATCCACATAAAGAATCCCCCTGTTGGCGGATGCCAAGAGACCAGGCTCAAAATTTCGTTCCCCGGTTTTCAGGGTCTGCTCTATGTGGAGCGTGCCGACAACTCGATCCTCGGTAGCACTCAATGGTAATTCTACAAGCGGCATTGAGCGCATCTCCGCGCTCAGCTTCTCACCGCTTTGATATCGTTCAGCACAGCTGCTGCACATGAGCGTAATATCATCCACCGGACAATGATAGGCACAGCCCTTCACTACCTCGATTTTTGGTAATATTTCGGCAAGCGCACGCACGGCCGTTGATTTTCCGGTACCTTTATGGCCGCTGATGAGAATCCCTCCAATGGAAGGATCAACAGCATTGAGCAGGAGCCCGGACTTCATTTTTTCCTGGCCGATAAGCGCTGCAAATGGATAGGTGTATCGTTTCTGCATAATAATAGTAAATCCAACTTAGTGTAACTGGTCATACCAGCCTAACCATCAAGCAATACAACAAATTTACCGGGGAACCATACCCAATTATCCTGGATATTCCAACAGAAAAAGTTATATTAGTTTTTAAAATAGTCGTGGGATTCGTTTGAACAAAAGACCAATCATGGGAACGATAAAGGAGAAAACCAATGAATGTTATTGTAGATCTGACCGTATCACCTTTCGGCGCGGGGCTTTCTATCTCAAAATATATTGCCGCCTGCCACAAGATTATCGACAAGGCAGGTCTGAAATCGAACCTGCACGCCTACGGAACAAATATTGAGGGCGACTGGGATACTGTTTTTGAAACGGTAAAAGAGTGCCACCAGACGCTGCATCAAATGGGTGTACCGCGCATTACCAGCTCTATCAAAGTCGGCACCAGAACTGACAAAGCCCAATCAATGCTCGATAAAATTGAAAGTGTAAAAAACAAACTGGAATAAGCTTGTTCCATTGAGTCGTTTGAAATCGAGCTGAGCCTATCACATCTTTTCCATATTCCCATGTGGATGCAATCATTACAGAGAGCAGGGTCTGCGATATTCAACTCCTTGAAGGCACCGGACTGCCCGTTTATCAACCCTGCAGTTGCTCTCCTTGTAATAACCGGCACCACCCGGGTCGGATTCGCGACCCGGGTGGTATTTGCTATCATACCCCGTAATTACGGTCCCATTAAATCTGATCGGCCATTGCCTTAGAGAGGTTCCCGACTTATATTTTGTATATGTTCAATATTTTGTGATGCGTGTTTTCTGCTGGTTCCTTTCTATTCTTTTAACAGGAGGTTTTCATGCAATTCACTCAAATCCTGCTTCCCGTCGATGGCTCAACCTACTCCAACAACGCAACTGAATACGCTGTCTATCTCGCCCAGAAAACCGGGGCTAAAGTTACGGCTGTCAGTTGCTATGAATGGCTGGGACATATGCCGGATGTTGCCGAGTCTGTCGTTAATGAATTAAAAAACAATGTTGCCCGACAGGCGGCAGAGGTTCTCAACCAAACCTCACTTCTCCTTGCCAAGGCAGGGATCGATCATGATACAGAAATACTATCCGGTGCCCCTGGCAAGATGTTGACAAATCTGGCAAAATCAAAGAGGTTCGACCTCATCATCATGGGCTCTCATGGTCATTCGGATATTGCAGGGCTGTTCCTTGGTAGCGTCACACATAAAGTACTCAATACCATTTACTGCCCGGTACTGGTGGTACCGTGATCAATCGATAAACGCTTCCAGATCGAGAAAAGCAAAAACGACTCAAGACAATATCCTGAGGACAGGCTCGATTACCTGGAAGTTGGTTTATTCCATACTCGCCTGCATAAAATTAAAAAGCCGGTGAAAATGAATTCCACCGGCTTTAAAAAATCTCTTTCCTATGAATCTATCTTAATATTCAGCCAGGTGATTGAATTCAGCATTTTCAACCCAGCTTTCAGGTTGGCCGATAAATTCAATGATGCCGTCTATAAGCCGATAATGACGTCTTTCTTCTTTGGCGATCGTTTCTAAAAATTTCTTTTCCTTCGGGTCAGTTGCTACTGCACTTTTTTCTTCAAAAAATTCGTAGGCCTTTTTCTCCCACTCAAGTGCCTGCTTGTACGCTTCCAGCTGGGAAGCATCATCTGTCACATCAACAGCCCCGCTCTCTTTCATCTGGGCAAAAACATTTATTGAATCCGCAAGGATATCAGTCGATTCATATTCCGATGGCTGACGCTCCAGGAGTCCTTTAAACAGATTGTAGTGTTTTACTTCTTCATCCGCAAGATAGGTAAAAATCTGCTTCAGGCCTGTGTTTGTTGTCTTTCCTGCAAGATCACGATAGAATTTCTCGCCATCCTGCTCCATTTTCATCGCAAATTCAAAAATGCTCATTCCTTTCTCCTTTTAATTAAATACAGCGGGGAGTTGAGACATTTCCTCAAACCCCTGATCATTTATGGTGAAAAAAAATGCTGCATAGAGAGCAAGCATCACTTCCAATTCCAGTAAATGGGAATCGATACATTTTTTAGACATTTACCCTGTCTAATATTATTGTCCGAGAGTAAGTACCATTAATTTATTTGCAGTTCAAACAATGATTCATTGTCACAAAACAACATTTTTTCTATTTATCCGTGATAGAGGCTTTTGGGGTGAATCATAAAAAGGAGTAGACTTGACATTAAGCATATATTATAAATAAATTGATCTTGTTGACAACTGGTCTTACCAGAATTAACATGCTGTTTCAATATGAATTTTACCAATTTTCTGGTATGTCCAGTTATTTTCTTATAAGGTAACTCCAAATGTAATCAGCTGCAGGTAAGAGGGAGAAAAATTGATGAGTACAGATATTTATTCAGAATCGCTTGAGTATCACCGGTCAGGCCGCAAAGGAAAAATCGAGGTTATTGTAACAAAGCCTTTTTCCACCCAGAAAGATCTATCCCTGGCTTACAGTCCAGGAGTTGCACGCCCCTGTGAAGAGATTGCCGCAAACAAGGAAAACGCCTACGAATACACTGCAAAAGGCAATCTGGTTGCGGTCATATCAAACGGTACCGCCGTGCTTGGACTTGGAAATATTGGTGCGGTTGCAGGAAAACCTGTCATGGAAGGCAAAGGCGCTCTGTTTAAAAAATTTGCTGATATCGATGTCTTCGACATCGAGGTTGACACTGAAGACCCTGACGAATTTATCAGGACATGCGAATTAATTGCCCCCACATTTGGCGGCATCAATCTTGAAGATATCAAGGCGCCGGAATGCTTCTACATTGAGGAGACATTAAAGGGTAAGGTTGATATCCCTGTCTTCCATGACGATCAGCATGGTACTGCCATCATTACCGCCGCTGCCTTCCTCAACGCCCTCGAAGTTACAGGCAAGGATATCTCAAAAGTCAAAGCCGTCTTTAATGGTGCTGGAGCCGCGGGACTGGCCTGTGCCCAGATGTTTGTGGATCTCGGGCTGAACAAAGAGAACCTGACGCTCTGCGATTCAAAAGGGGTAATTTACAAAGGCAGAGAATCGTCCATGAATTCCTATAAAGAGCGCTTTGCCTCTGACACCCCGAATCGAACCCTGGCCGATGCGGTAAACGGTGCTGATTTGTTTTGCGGAGTAAGTGTTGCCGGTGCCCTCACCTCTGATATGGTAAAATCGATGGCTGATAAACCGGTTATCTTTGCCCTTGCCAACCCAGAACCGGAAATTTCATATCCCGAGGCACTGAAGGCACGGCCGGACTGCATCATCGCCACCGGACGCAGTGACTACCCGAACCAGGTAAATAATGTTCTCTGTTTTCCTTTTCTTTTCAGGGGAGCACTTGATGTACGCGCCAAAGCAATTAACACTGAAATGAAGATTGCCGCAGTAAAGGCAATCGCAGCGCTTGCTAAAGAAGATATTCCTGATCAGGTTTTACAGGCCTATGGTGCCGAGAATTTTGTGTTTGGCCCGGAGTATCTTATCCCAACACCTTTTGACCCGCGCGCCCTGCTGCGCATCGCTCCAGCAGTTGCCCAGGCTGCAATCGACACTAATATTGCCAGAAAACCGTTTGACGACATTCAGGAGTACACTGAGCATCTGGAGTCAACCCTTGGTATCTCAAAGTCAATCCTGCGATATGTAACCAACCGGGTAAAAAAGGAACCGGTCCGTGTTGTTTACCCTGAAGGAAACAACAAGAATATTATCCGCGCCGCCATCCATGTGATGGAGGAAAATCTGGCAACGCCGGTACTCCTTGGTAATAAAGATGAGATAGAAGGACTGCTCAAAAAATACGGTGCTGTTGAGCACACGATGGAGATTATCGACCCGGCAAACAAACCGGATCTCGTCAATAAATACGCCTTTGACTATCATTCAAGAAAACACCGTAAAGGTATCACCTTACCCTATGCCTCTGACATGATGCGTCGTGACACCGGTTATTTCGGAGCAATGATGTTAAGCAGCGGTGACGTAGATTGTATGATTTATGGACAGTCTCTGCCCTATCCATATGCGGTGCGAAGAGTACTTTCCTGTATCAGGAAAAGCACCGAAAAGAAAACGGTGGCCAGTGTCTACATGATGGTATTCAAAAACCGCACCCTCTTTTTTGCAGATACAGCAATAAACATTTCACCAAACGAGCAGCAGCTTGCAGAAATCGCCATATCTGTCGCTGAATTTGTCAAGGAGTTTGACATTACCCCTAAAGTAGCAATGCTCTCCTATTCAAATTTTGGCTCGTCCGACACGCCAAGCGCTGTTTCTGTTGCGCGGGCGACGGCGCTTGCCAAAGAAATGTCACCTGATCTTGAAATAGAGGGTGAGATTCAGGCAAATCTGGCCTTTAATACCGAGCTACGAGAAGAAATTTTTCCATTCTCCAGCCTGAAAGGAGAGCCTAATATATTGATCTTCCCAGATCTGAACGCGGCAAATATTGCCTATAAACTTTTCATGCGACTCGGCAAGGTAGATGCAGTCGGGCCAATTCTGGTCGGTCTTGAAAAATCAGCGCACATTATTGAGCGGGGATCAAAAGCTGACAATATTTTCAACCTCACAACGCTTGCAGCCCTGAAGGCACGTCAGAACGTAAGCCGAATAGAAATGAACCTGTAAGCCCCTGATCCTTTGTCACCTGGTGTTAATCTCCAGGCCAGGTGACAAAGAAATTGACATTGCAGAACGTGTTATTTCCGGGGAATAGAATTTTTTAATTGAGCAGCACTGCTGTGATCAGGGACGAGATCGAGTATCCGTTCTGCCAACCGTCTGGCCTTTTCATCCTGCCTGGAACTCAAGTATAAATTAGCAAGCGTTACAAAGTACTCCTCATTAGCAGGCTCTGTCATGACAGCCTTCTCAAGAGCCGCTGCACCCTCCTGCAATTTTTTCATTTTCAGGAGCGCCAGGGCCTGGTTATATCTGGCACGTGAATAGCCCGGCATGCCGTCTGCTGCTTGCCCGAGATAGCGCGCCGCACCAGAAAAATCCTTCATTTCCGCCAGGAGCAAACCAAGTGAATAGGCAATTTCATAGAGTCGGGGGTTTTGGGATACCGCTTCCCGGAGTAATTTTACGGCTCTGTCATTGTCGCCCCTGCGGTTAAACTCCATGGCCAGATTTACCCTGGCCGGATAGAACAGGTCGTCAATCCGTAAAGCCGCTTCAAACAAGGCAATTGCTGCCTCACTGTCCCCCTGGGATATCGCCAGATTTCCAAGATTGTATCGCTGAGCAGCAAAATCAGCATTGTAAAGCATCGCCTGCCGATACTCGGCTAAGGCCTCCTTAAAGGCTTCACGATCATCTTTCCGCAACGATGATTCAGGAATGGCTGCAAGCCTCACGGCTGCCTCTATCCTGACAGCCTTCAGTTTGTCGTACAGTTTCGGCGCGATGAGCGACAGAAGCGTCTCCCGGCTGACTGTATCCATATAGCGAATGGCAGTATAGCGCAACAATCCTTCCCCGTCCTGCAACGCTTTCTGGAAGGCTGCCATCGATTCTTCTCCGGGATATCCACTGAGGAGGGACAACGCTGTGGCCCTTACGATGACCGGCAACAATCCGTCACTGGCCAGTCTTATGAGTTCTGCACCTGATTCGGGGTTCCGTTGCCTGGCTTGAGCAAAAATCTCACCATAATGAGGCTTTTGCTTCTCACCATACCATTTGGTGTAATGCTCAGCTGACCACTCTATCGGTTTGTTGTCATGACACCCCTTGGCCGAACAGCTGTTTGGAACTCCGATTTTCAGACTCAAATCCGGTCGAGGTATCCGTAAACTGTGATCAGGACGATAATCAACCCCCATATAGGAGCGACCGGGCATATGGCATTTCACACAGAGGTGGCCATCACTTGGTTTTCCTTGATATTCGCGTTTGTGGAAATGATGTTTCTCTGTATCATATTCCTCACCTCGATGACACTGCAAACAGAGATCGTTATCTTTCTGATGAAGCTCAAGGCTGTGCATATCATGGCAGTCACTGCAGCTAACACCCCTCATGTACATCTTGCTTTGCGTAAATGAACCATAGACATAGACCTCATCGAGAATCTGGCCATCCGGATAATAGAGTCCTTCATCAAGGAGGGCCGGCACCATTTTATCAAGCAGCTCACCGGGACCGTGATCATTATCTCCCAGCTGAAAACGCCTGGAATGACAGGGGGCACATAGGTTTATTTGCTCACGGTTGCCCTTTTTACCGGAATCAACAGTCAAGCCATCGTTGGTTAACTTCGGCCGGGCAAGCGCTGGCTGCTCTGCCCACTTGACATGGTTTGACCCTGGTCCGTGGCAGGCTTCGCAACCGACATCAATCTCAAACCAGTTTGTTGCATAAGAATCAGAATCGATATCAAATTCCTTTCTGAGCCGAGTCGAATGACATTCGGCACACATACCGTTCCAGGTCTGCCCCCCCTTTGTCCAGTGCAGCCAGTCATCGCTGCCCCTGACATCATAGGGAGGAAGTCTATACCAACGTGAATCCCTTGAATCCCAGGCAATATTGAGACACTGCAGCCGTCCGCCAGGAAACGGCACAAGATATTGCTGAAGTGGAAATACCCCAAACACATGGGTGATTTCAAAGCTGCCCATCTGACCATCGGGCCCTTCTGTTTCAACCATGAAACTGCCGTTTTTTTTGAAAAAACGGCTGTTGACTCCATTGTGAGGATCAGTAAAAGATATATTCTCAAAATCACCGAGAACCGTTTCCTCATTGGCCACGTCCATGGCCAGATCATGATGGGAGCCCTGCCACTTATCATATTCTGTCTGGTGGCAGGTCACACACCCCTTACTGCCGACAAACATAGCCTCTGTCTGCTGAAAGGTGGTAATCGCGTGTTTATCCCGGGCAAGGTAGATAAAAGGTGACACGAGGATGATTAAAAAAGCAAAAACAGCGGCTATTTCCCAGCCTTTTGCTGTCGTTAAAGAGCGAGGCCCCCTGTTGCCTGCTTCCGTTTCACTCATCCTATACCCTGACTGCCTGTTCCGGTTCAAAGGAGCCGCGTCTCTTACCTGCTGCCGCAAACACCTTTACCATTTTATTTTCAATCCGCAGAGGATAATAGTCAAGCGGCCTTGTCGCCGGAGCGGTCAAGACCTCTCCTTTTATATTGAAGGTAGATCCATGGCAGGGACATATAAATTTACCTTCCTTGTCATCCCATGGAACTGAACAGCCAAGATGTGTACAGGTCTTTGACAGAGCAAGAAAACTGCCGTCTTCGAGGCAGGCAAGATAAAACTGCCCTTCGGGAATCGGAGTAACACTGCCTGGCTTGAAATCATCAACCGACCCTGCGTCTACTAGGTCCCTCGAGTGTTCAGACATGGATCTTCTCTTCCTTGAGCGCAGAATAGAGCTGCCAAGCCATCCGACTTCAACACAGGCGAGTATACCCAAAAAGGCCCAGAGACGATTAAGAAATGTTCTTCGATGCCGGCCTTTTAAACCAGGCTGAGGCTGCTTTTTCTCCATATCTTCTTCCTTAGCCAATAGGCAAAACAAGCTGCATTCCCGGGCCGCGAAACCAGATGCCAGTGATTGTGAGGCTGAGTATTATTCCAGTAACAATTCCTGCCAGAGCAAGAACGACGCCTGATTGTGCAGTTTTCCATTTTCTTGACAAAAGCTGGTACACTGCAAACAAAGAGAGAATCAGTACCAGCAGAGGGATGAAGCCCCTCATCCAGATGTCAGCCGCCCCCTGCTGGGAGACAGCAGCGTGAATCAGTTTATCATCCAGGAACACCAGAAAAAATGTTACCCCAGCGCCTCCCCCCAGGCCACCGATAAACTTCAGCCCCTCACCCGCGCCTCCAAACCATTTACCGGCCGGCAGAACAGCTGACGCCTTGTATGGAAGCAAAACCAGAACCACCAGGCTGAGAACCGGAATTACAAGGATCACAATGGTCGGGTGCAGGTGCATCAGCAATTCCTGCAATCCAAGAAAGTACCAGGCTGCTTTTGCCGGGTTAGGACTCATAGCAGGATTCGCCGGTTCGGCCAGTGGCGCATCAAAAACTGAGGCAAAAAGCAGAAGTGCTCCAACAAGACCAAAACCAACCGCAGCCTCACGGCTTATAAGATTGGGCACCACTGGTACCCTGATAATGTTTGTTGTATCAGATCTCTCTACCTGCACCAGACCTCCGGCCTTCCTGATAAGCCAGAAATGCCAGGCACAGAAAACCACAAAACAGAAAGGAATAATACCAACGTGAATTGCATAAAAATTTGCCAGGGTAAACGCTCCTACTTCGTTCCCACCCCGCAGAAGCTGCATCAACCAGTTTCCGAACAGCGGGATATAGCCAAACATTCCGGTAAAAATAGTAACAGCCCAAAAGGCCAATTGATCCCATGGCAGCAAGTAACCACTGAAATTGGCAAACAACACAAGAAAAAACAGTACCAGGCCAATAATCCAGTTCAGTTGTCTCCCATCTCGCAGGGCTCCGGTCAAAAAGACTCTCAACAGATGAAGAAATGCTACGATAACAAGCAGATTGCCAGCCCAGAAATGAATATTCCTGATCCAGCCGCCAAGCGGAATCTCTGAATACATCAATTGTATGGATTGATACGCGGTTTCAGTTCCGGGAGAATACATCAACAGCTGGAAGAGCCCGGTAACAAAAAGAACGCAGAGCAATGTAACAGCCATCCCACCAAGCCCGAGGCTTAATGAAAATCTTATTGTCTCGACCGGCACAGTGCGAGGATGTATATGAATCAGAAAATCTGATAGCAATGATCTGCCCCTATTTTCTCTATGATCTGGCATTTCCAAGTAAGTACCTTCTCAGTATTCTAAAAAATTATTGAAAGACAGCGATTGAGAAATTAAAAGGTAACGTACATTTTCGCAACACAAAACCTCAGATAGAACCATCGTGCAATTGCTGCCAGTAACGGCAGAATGGTTAAACCTGTCAAATAACAACCCGTTTCCCCAAGGCGGATCCTGCTGTTTAATGAATCATTATGTAAGCTGATTCTTTCGTTCATGCGTCCAAAGACGCTTAACATTGATTAAAATGTTATGAATATGGTAATACACAACAGAATTTTGAATCTCTTCCTACCGCTCAATAATGAAAGATACTTTCAGCTCGACAAACAGCTTAAAAGGGCTCGCCATCTGCGCAGTTCTGATCAATCATTTTTTAAATCTAAATTTCAGAGGCGATTATCTCAGGTTCGCCAGTCTCTTCGTTGGTCTGTTCTTTATCGTCAGCGGCTATGGTATCTATTACTCTCTTGAACGATCAGACTTTGCAAGCACACCTCGACTCAAGATTCTGTTACGTTTCTATTTCAACCGACTCGTCCGTATTTACCCGCTCTTTATAATAGCCTATTTAATTCAGTGTCTTACCTTTGGCGATATAATGCTTTCATGGACATTTTGGGGGATACATGCGCTTGGTCACTACTGGTTCATACCGGCCATCATTCAATGTTACCTGCTGGCGCCGCTGCTGTTTATTCTTATTAAAAGGCACCGGTTTTTATCGCTGAATGTTTTTGTAATCACCTTTATTGCTGCAAATTTACTGCTGAACTCTGCATTAGTTCCGGCAGAAATCGGCAAGATCGTGCGGTTTATTCACCTTCACTGGAGAGACGTTTACTTCCTGTATCTGCTTCTTTTTGCCCTTTCGATGTTCCTTCCGCACTATCTTGATTCCTGGGAGCAGATTCCCTCATATGAAAAAAAATATTTCTTTATTCTGTTGTTTTCAGTCGTCCTGGTAATAATGATTGTCTTCAAGTATCAGAATAGTACGTACTACCTCTATTCATTATTCACGAAAACGATCTGCCCACTAATAATTCTCTATACTGCGGCAGTTTATCTGCTGTCAAACAATCTCCAGTTTTCCCTGTTTGCCTGGATTGGCAAAGCTTCCTATTCTATATATCTGTTTCATATAGTCATGTACCGCTCCATAGATGAACTCTTTGGTTTCGGCGAGCCCCCGCTGATGGAGTTGCTGGTTGTCATCGCAGTTATCCCTGTATATTTTTATCTCTGCACCACTGTCGAGAACTGGAACAATAAAATTACCAGTATAATCAGACTGAAATCGTGAATTAAGCGCCTGCAGGAATGTTTAACCAGGTAAAGAATGATCCTGTTTCTCTGCTCTTCCCTGTATTTCTTCTTTGATATACCGGTCAACGTAGCGTTTTCCGCTGATCATTGATCTGACAGCCCAGATAATCATTATAATAGCCAGACAGGCAAGGAGAGGCATATATTGGGGGACCAAAATGAGAAGCAAAAATAAGATCACCAGAACCACACTTAAAAATTTGAGTGATCTGTTTTTCGATTGTACAATTACGTCCTGCGCCGCCTGTTCTGTAACTATACCGCCTCTCTGCATGGCATCACGCATCATTTCATAACTTGCCTGATGCCGTTTTTCAAGACGGCCAAAGGGATCGTTGAGTTTCATATGAACACCTGTTTAAATATCCTGTGAGGTTACATCATTGCTTTGGTCTCCGACCATAACACATTTGCACAAAACTGGGTCACCAATCCTCCCAGTCTACCGCGGCGAATCTCAATGCCGCGGGCTTGGTATAGCCGTTGAGGTGTTTGACGAATCAGGCAAAATCGTCGAGTTGGCATTACGCGAGGTTGTTCATGGCAGACCAGTTAAGAACATCAGTACGCTGGCAAACCCGGAAGCTCTTGATTACTTCGCCGATATTCCTGATCTGCAGGAAAACTAACTCCAGGATATCAGACAAACGACCTAGCCTCCCAGCTATCAAGAGATTTGAGAAGCGTAAGCAAAACGCGATAAATCTATTTTTCTTTTTCTGTCTCCTGATCGCAGGGATATGCAGTAACCAGTGCCTGGGCCGCGAGTGCCTGACCTGACTCCTCTAACCTGCCGGGGTTATCATCAAGAAATTTTACAATAGTCGTGGCCATCTGTCTTGTCGAAATGCGCTCAGGTAAACACATCTGTACCACTTCCCCTTTTCCTTCGGCCTGAAGCACGGTCTCGTAAACGTAATTAAATGTGACCAGTCCATCTATCAGTCCGATACAATAGCCAACACCAAGAATTTTGTCCTTGGACAAGCTCTCTGATGAATCAGTTCTGATGAGGTTAGAACAGTCTACTCGTATATCGTTACCCGATCTTTGCACGGCCACTGCCGGCACCGCAGTCATCAACACAAAAAGTGCCACGATTATTGACATTAGTTTCATTCGTTTATCCTTTTTCATCGCTGTTAAGATTATAACCTTTTGCCAGCCTACCAATTTTTCCAAAAAACATAATGTTTGCTGAATAAGTTAAGCGGCGAACTTCAGCGAGTCCGCCTTAAACGGCTGGATCATCTATTTTTTACAACCGCCGAAAGCTGCAAAACATGAATTTTTGTGTAAAATATCAACGTGGGTAAACCCGACCTTGCGTAGAAGCTCCAACTGATAAGTAACCGGCCTAGGAGAGTCTTCTTTGTCGATATATCGGAATACCTTTGCCCTATAATCACAACCACCCAAAGACTTTAGGTAATCTCCATATCGATCCCACATGAGAGATTGAACCTGGTCTTTTTCATGAGATACTAAATCTGTTATCCAAAAACTTCCACCATGTGCAGTACATGAATATATTTTTTCAAATGCTGATTCCCA
>RCNE010002160.1_pt1 | contig 16656 bp, 14 predicted proteins | sample 2041361 | NCBI WGS metagenome assembly RCNE01 (sample SAMN09708229, study PRJNA481090) | Marine sediment metagenome, whole genome shotgun sequencing project.
ATTATTGCCCGTGAAGAGATAATAAAAGCGATTACCTCGGTAAATGCAATTATGACCCTTGCTCCGGGGAGTTTTGGCGCCATGCTGGCTGACGACTTGATCAGAAGCGGAAAATTAATTGAATTGGGTAAGAAAGTCATTAATCCGTTTTATAATAAGAAGGCTAAAAAGGCCATGGCCTGTATTAAACGTGATCTTGCCGGAACGCCGTATCGTCTGCATCTTCCTGAAGGGTCAATGTTTCTATGGCTGTGGTTTGATAATCTGCCGATATCGAGTCAGGAATTATATGAACGATTGAAAAAACGTGGTGTTATTGTCGTTTCCGGGCATTATTTTTTCCCGGGCCTTCAGGAGCAGTGGCGTCACACTCATGAATGCATCCGGTTAACATATTCTCAGAGCGATGAGGATGTAGCCAGAGGTATCCACCTTATCGGTGAAGAGATAAAGAAGGTTTATCAGCGTTAGACAGAAAACATCATAATGATAGAGAAGACGATTACACTATGAAAACAATGATTTTACTGGCTGGAGGACTGTTTGGACTTGCGCTGGTATTCGTTCAGGATACTGTCGCTGAATGTTTGAAAGGTGACTGCCTCAATGGTATCGGTGTTTACCAGGGTGCTGATGGCCGTGTGTATGAGGGATCTTTTTCTCGAGGAACAATCAGCGGAAAAGGAATCTTAAAATTTCGTGACGGAACAACATATGATGGTGCTTTTGACAATGGAACATTTAATGGAAAAGGGGTCCTGAAAAATTCTGACGGACGAGTCTATAACGGCCAGTTTTCCAATGGGGTGATTAACGGTCAGGGCGTGTTAAGTTTTCCTGATAAATCGCAATATCGAGGTGAATTCAGTTTCGGCCAGTTTCATGGTCGGGGCGTTCTTTTTTTTCAGGATGGCCGAGAATACAAGGGTGACTTCCGTAACAATATGATAGAAGGGCAGGGACGACTGGTCTATGTTGACGGGAGCTGGTATGAAGGCGAATTCAGGGATGGTAAACCTCAGGGACGCGGAGTAAGGTTATACGCCGATGGTTCTGTCTACAGAGGAGAGTTCTCCGGCCGAATTAGACAAGGTTCCGGAGTCTACGAGCCTACGTCTGGTGATCTTTATGACGGTATATTTATAGCCGATCAATATGCAGGTACAGGTACGCTCCAGTATGCTGATGGAAGAAAATACCTTGGTGAGTTCAAAGATAATTTGAGGGACGGTCGCGGTGAGCTTCATTATGTCGATGGTTCACGCTATACAGGTACCTTCAAGGCGGATTTCCCTGACGGGATCGGAACGCTGCAATATCCTGACGGCAGCAGATATGAAGGCGGATTTCAGCGCGGAAAAATGCATGGTGAGGGTGAATACCTCTACTCAGACGGCTCCCGTTATAAAGGATCTTTCAGTGACGGTAAGCTCAATGGCCAGGGGGCAATGTTCTATAGTGACGGACGGGAATATCAGGGCGAATTTAAAGATGGTCAGCCGGTCACCCCATTAAAGGAGCTAGACAGTCAATCTGCCGCCAGTATTTCAGATTCTGTAAAGGACGATAGTTCAAAGGTAGAAAGCAATGCAGCTGAAAATGAAGGTTCGCAACCATCAGATAGCGGAGGTGTAGAAGAGAATTCAGCGGTTTTGGTGGATGAAAAACCGCTATCAGAGCTGACGTTCGCAGACGGCAGGATTTGTCGTTCTGATAAAGACCTGAGTCCCGCAAACGGTGTAGTGAAGTTTGTTTTTCCTGATAATACTCAATATGATGGGAACGTCAGTAATGGCTTGATGGACGGTACCGGAGAGATCAGATTCGTCAACGGTGACATGTATAAAGGAGAGCTGGAGGAGGGCATGTTTCATGGGGACGGAAGCTATCAGTATGAGGATGGCAGATCCTATCGCGGAGCGTACCGGAAAGGCAAGCGTGACGGCACGGGAGTATTCATCTACCCCGATGGCACAAAATATAACGGAGCCTTTAAAAACGATTATTTCCATGGCAAAGGTGATTATCTCTTCAGCGATGGCAGCCGCTACTCAGGTCAATTCAGAAATGGCAGTTTTAACGGCAAAGGATCAATGGTCTATGCTGATGGTTCAGTTTATAAAGGGAGTTTCAGAGATGATTTGCCAGATGGTGAAGGAACGCTGGTTTTGATAGATGGCAGTCGTTACCAGGGCGCCTTTACTGCTGGAAAAAGAAATGGGCCAGGGATGCTGACACTTCAAGATGGTACTGTATTTCAGGGAACATTCGAAAATGATACCTTCATCACCTCCGACTAGAGAGAGAAAGAAATGAGTTCAAAGAGAAGGTGTATAAGTGTATCAACAGGTTGCCAAGGAGAAGCTTGGAGATGAAATGGAGCTATAAAACTGTCCATTTTGAGCTTAAAAAAGAAGGGTTGCTCGGTAGTGGTTTTCTTGATGAGTCAGAGATTGAACTGGAGCTCAATGAGTTCGGTCTTGCAGGTTGGGAGTTGGTTTCTGTCCTGGAAGTCCAGGATGGTATTATTGTTTTTTTCAAACAATCGACTACCCCGGAAAACTCGCACATTGCTGAACACCTGAGAAATATCATAACTGAAAAAGAAGAAGAGAATGGAGTTGAACAATATGATGACCTGGCAGCTGAGGAAGATACAATAGAGCCGGTTGATGAACTGGCGGCGGAGGATGTCGCAGCCGAGCAGTTTGATGACTCCGAACCTGACGATCATGAACCATCTTCTGGAGACTCTGCGGTTGAAGAACCCTCGGATGATGGATCCACTATGGGAGCTATAAAAATTGAGTAGATCATATCTGATTTCAAGTGATGCTGATCTTTTACAGGTGGAGGACGATCTATACGAATGGATGGTAGCCATTCGAAGACATATTCACCAATACCCCGAACTCTCTTTCAAGGAGCATAATACAGCTGCGTTTATTCAGGATAAACTGGTTGAGCATGGGCTGGAGTCCAGCGCTGCTGTCTGTAAAACAGGAGTGACCTGTACGCTTGGAGACAACAGTTCAGGTGGTCCCTGTGTTGCCTTGAGAGCAGATATGGATGGCTTACCAATACGTGAAAATAGCGGACTGTCTTATGCGTCAAGACACCGTGGCGTTATGCATGCATGCGGCCATGACGGGCATGTGGCAATGCTGCTCGGTGCCGCAGCCCTCCTGCAGCGGCTGCCCTCACTTCCCGGTAAGATAAAATTGATCTTTCAGCCGGCGGAAGAGCATGGTAATGGTGCTTCCAGAGTTGTCGATGAAGGGGTAATCGATGATGTTGGAGCTGTTTTTAGCGGACATATTGATACGCACTATCAAACCGGGCAGATCACCGTTGACCAGGGAATCATCTGTGCCTTTGCCGATCCCTTTTATATCAGGATTTCTGGCAAGGGCGGACATGCGGCCAGACCTCATGAAGCAATTGATGCAGTGGTTGCAGCATCAAGCCTGGTGATAATGCTACAGACCTTGATTTCCCGAGAAGTAGACCCAAACAAGGCAGAAGTTATTACCATCGGCAGTTTTCAAGCTGGAACAGCGCCTAATGTGATTGCCCATGAAGCACTGCTTAAAGGGACGGTACGGTCGACTGATGAGGATACCCGCAAAAAAACCATGAGTGGCCTGAGACGAATCGTTGATTCAATTGCAACAATGTATGGTGTGAAAGCAGATCTTGTTTTTGAGGAAGGCCTCCCCGCTGTTATCAATTCTCAGAGTAGTGCAGATATTGCCCGGGCAGCAGCCTGGAAAGTAACGTCAGTAGACAATGTTATATCTCAGGGATGCCCGAGCCTTGGAGGAGAAGATTTTGCCTTTTATCAGAAGGTTACCAGCGGGTGCCTGGTACGCTTTGGCGGACGGCAAGAAGGGGCTGGGCCATCACACTCCAACACCTTTAATTTTGATGAAAAATGTCTCTCCTACGGCTCACGATGGCTTGCAGCTGTAGCTCTCGAATGGCTCCACCGTTCTGAACCGGTGGTTGAAATTTTCTGAGATACAATGACTGCTGATGAGAAAATAGTCCTTAGAGCCAGCCAGAGCTATTCACCTGGCGTTGAGATCGAATTTCAGATCGTTGAACAAAACAGCTATTCATTGGTACCGCTTGGACCAAAGCTGCATGATCTCACCCCGGAAATTCTCCACTCCCGCATTTCACAGGAACTGATAAAATCTATTGTGGAAATTCAGGCCGGTATCTGCAGAAGCCTGAGAGATGTGTTGCTATTCGCCAAGGCGACTGGTTATGGAGAGAAACTGGACTCACGCTCCTCTCTGCGTGAAGTTAACAGCATTGTATCAGAAGGGAGCGGGGCTAGATCAGCAGCGACCCATCTATCAAAAGACAGGTGATCCTAGAGAAGTGTTAGGTATCAGTCATCAGGGGTTGTAGAAATGAGTATGTACGACAAGGCAATTGTTGCATCCGGTCATAAGCTGGTAAGTCATTGTGCAGCTGAAATCATGCGTGCCGGCGGAAACGCCTTTGATGCAGTCGTGGCTGCAGGCTTTGCCTCCGCTGTTGCAGAACAAACGCTTACCAGTATTGGCGGAGGTGGATTGCTGATCGGGTGGAGTGAAAGACATAACCAGGAGCTCTTTTTTGACTTTTTTGTCAATACTCCAGGGCTTGGCCGGGACAACAATTTTAAGCCTCATTTTTTTCCCGTCACCGTCAATTTTTCAGGAGCAGGACAGGATTTTAATGTAGGGCTCGGGTCTGTTGCTGTACCCGGAACCTTAAAGGGATTATTACATATTCATGATCGTCTGGGGTATATGGATTTAAAGGAGGTACTTGCCCCTGCAAAAAAACTGGCCCGTGAACATATCTTAAACGAACAGCAGGCCCATTTCTTAAGCCTGCTCTATCCGATAATGACTTTAACGCCAACAGGGAAAAAACTATACGAACCCAATGGGGTATATCTAAAGGCAGGAGATAAAACTAAAAATCCTGATTGCGCTGATTTTATAGAGCAATTGGCCGAGGATCGTGGTGATAGTTTTTATTATGGTGATATTGCCCGGTCAATTGATCAAGAAATGAGAGATGGTAATGGCTTCCTGACGGCAGAAGACCTCGCTCATTATAAAGTTTTAGAGCGTGCTCCGCTGAAAATTCCATACAGACAGTATCAGCTTTGTACCTCTCCAAAACCTTCCATGGGAGGTACCTTGATCGGTTTGTCTATCGGATTACTCGAAAAACTTGGAACGCAGAAGGCTCGCTGGGGTGAAAGTGCTCATCTGCTACAGACCGTTGCTCTGATGCAGGAAGTTGAAAAAATGAAAGAAAATGGTGTCACCACCCCGGAGGAACTGGAAAATTTTTTGGACAATGAAGATAACTATAAACCGTCAACTGAAAATATAAGAATGTTCAGCCGGGGCACGACTCATGTAAGTATCTCAGATCGGCATGGTAATTGTGCCTCCATGACCTGTTCAAATGGAGAAGGGTCAGGCTACTTTGCACCGGGAACCGGCGTTATGCTCAACAACATGATGGGTGAAGATGACCTTCATCCAGATGGTTTTCATACCAGTCCACCCGGTTTACGTGTTGGGTCAATGATGTCTCCTTCGCTGTTGATGGAGAATGGTCGGGTTAAACTTGTGATTGGCAGCGGCGGATCGAAACGCATTAGAACATCTGTCAGCCAGGTTCTCAGTCAAATTATTGATTTTAAGAAGAGTATAGAACAAGCGGTGTTTGCGCCGAGACTCTACTGGGACGGTGAGGTGGTCCAGGTTGAGCCAGGTTTTAATCAACAGAGTATAGAGGAGCTTGCGCGTGTTGTGGCGGTTAATGTCTGGGATCAGCAGGATGTCTATTTTGGCGGAGTTCATGCTGTTGTGCCGGGAGAGGAAGGGATCGGAGATCCGCGGCGTGGAGGATCTGTGTCAATCGTTTGAATAGGTGGGAATAATTCTGTTTGCAGATGGCTCTTATAATCAGACAAAAACTATCAGGTCCGATGCTATCAGGACGAACAAAACCCAAGCTCACCGTGGAGCCCGGTAATGATTAGAAGACTCAGGCGCGTTGATCGTACCAGATTCAAAACACTTACCTTTCCCCATCTTGAATTTCTGTTTAACATGGCGCTGAAATATACAGGAAAAAAATACGATGCCGAGGATATCGTCCAGGAAACCATGTACCGTGCCTATGGTAATTTTCATCAGCTGCGTGATGAAGACAAATGCCGACAGTGGTTGTTTGCAATTCTGAGAACTACCTTTCTGAAAGAAAAACGATCTTTTATAAGACGCCCGATACTTGATGACGGCAGCGGGTACCTGAAACATCTTACAGATGAGTCTGCCGATTCTCTGGCCGTGCTTTTAGAAAAGAAGATGGACAGGGAAGATATCCAGTACGTGCTTGAACGGTTGACGGAAAAGCATAAGTCACCAATTATTCTCTATTACATGGAGGATATGACCTACCAGGAAATTGCGGATTTTCTTGAAATTCCGATTGGAACGGTCATGTCGAGGCTGGCACGTGCGAAAAAACAGATGAAAAAGGAGTTGTTGAAAAAGTTTGCAGCGAAGGAGAAGAAATCAAAAATTGTCCTCCTTTCAACACTGCTCTTTCAGGAGGTGTTGCGATGAATTGTGAACAATTTCGCTCCTGGCTTGAAAACAGGGATTTGTCCGATCAATCTGAATCCGATCAGGCAGTGAAGCACAAGCAAAATTGTCAGAGCTGTCAGCACCTTTTTGTGAAAGACAATATGCTCGATCAGGCAATTAGAGATACCATGGAAAAGCAGCCCCTTCCGGAAAATCTTGAAAAAATTGTTTCCTTAAACCTGGGGTCCGGCAAAGGTTCACATCGGCAAATCCCGAGGACATTTATACGAATTGTCTCGATGGCTGCAGGGGTCAGTGCGCTTGTTCTATTATTTCTCTTTGTACCGACCGATTATTCAGCGAGAAATGATTTTGGTAAATCTCTGGTTCTTGACCATATCCATCATAATTACAATCAGGACCTGGAGACCATAGAAGATCTGAACAGCTGGCTGTCTCTTCAGACATCATTCGGGGCAGCAGTTCCTGCCAGGTTTGATTCGCAAAAAGACTATCGGTTTGTTGGCGGAAGAATATGCGTGATTAAGAACTGCAGGACTGTACATCTGGTTTACCGTGAAGGCGATGGTCTGATCTCTCTTTATATAATAGATGCAGCAAAGGTTCCGGCAACGCTTGATGACAGCAGGACATACTCCGTCACCAGTAATGGTTATACGATTCAAATGTGGAAAGAGCAGCAGCAGGTGTTTGCACTGGTAATATAAGAAAGGCCCTGAATGGTTTTAAACTGTTTTCTCCAGCCAAGATCCGTTAGTTGCGACTGCGGCTCCAAGGCATCTTCTATCCTGCAGAGATCTGTAATTTTTCTTCACTAACCAAGGCCAAGAAACATACCAACCTGATAAACACAGACCGCAAGAACATAGGCAAAAACGGTATTAAATGTTATTGAAAAAAAGGCCCATTTCCAGGATGATTCCCTGGCAATGCAGACAACGGTAACAAAACACGGGGCATAAAACATTATGAAGACCAGGGCTGCGACGGCGATTACCTTGTTCCAGTTTGGTGAACGGAGGAGTTTGTCGCTGAGTGAGTCCGACGCTTCAACGTTTATATCTCCCATCGAATAGGCGGTGCCCAGAGTTGATACGATAACCTCTTTGGCGGCAAATCCACCCACCAGGGCGATATTGGTTCTCCAGTCAAATCCGGCAAATTGAGATAACGTTTCCATGCCGGTGCCGATTTTTCCAGCGATTGAGTGTTTTAATGCCTCTTCTGCTTCTTTCCCGTCAATTTTCTGCAGCGCTGCGAGCAGTTTTGATGCCTGATCAGTGAGGGGTTCCTGTTGGGCACGTAGCTCAGTATTTACTTCTTCAGAATAAAGAGACGTAACCTGGTCACGTTCATTATCGAATATACGGCTCTGTTGACCAGGTAGCGATGGAAAAGTCATGAGAGCCCAGAGCAAAATGGAAATCCCGAGTATAACCGTGCCGGCCTTTTTGATATATTGCCAGGTTCTCTCCCACGTATGGATCAGCAGACCCTGAAGGGTTGGAAAACGATACGGCGGCAATTCCATAACAAATGGTGTGGGTTCCCCACGAAGAATGGTCATTCTGAGAAATTTGGCTGCAAACAGGGCCACCACCCAGGCAAGCATGGTAAATAAAAACATGAACAGCGCTCTATTCTCAGAAAAAAAGGCTCCAATGAGAAGGGCAAGTACCGGTATCTTTGCACCGCAGTTCATGAATGGTACCGTGAGCAGGGTGGCCATCCTCTCTTTAGGAGATCTCAATGTCCTTGTTGCCATCACACCGGGTACAGCACAACCGCCGGCAATACCTCCGGAAACAATAAAAGGCATGACAGATGAGCCGTGTAAGCCAAAGGATCTGAATACGCGGTCCATCATATAGGCCACTCGAGCCAGGTAACCAGAGTCTTCAAGCACTGCAATACCGAAGAACATAAACATGATGAGCGGCACGAATCCGAGTACACCCCCAACTCCATTGATAATACCTGAAATTATCATTGACTTAAGCGGTCCTTCAACCATGAAACGGTCAACAGCAGTGGATAGTTGTCCAAAAAGATACTCGAGAAACGTGACCGGTAATACGCTCAAGGAAAAGGTAAAGTGATAGATACCAAAGAGCACAAGGAGCATGATTACTGGGCCCATCAGCCTATTTGTTACAACTTTGTCGATTCTGTCTGAGGTATACAGACGATTCGTCTCAAAATTATGGCTGACAACACCCTCTCTGAGGATTGATTTAAGAAAGCCATATCGCTGGTCAGCGATGATTGATTCGGGATATACATCAACCGTCTTCAGGAGGTGTTGGGCTACTCCGTTTACATCTTCCTCCAGATCTTTTGCCACATCTGGTGATTCATCACGCCCCTTTAAGATTATCTGTTCGTCATTTTCAAGGTACTTGATGGCTGTGAATCTGGACGGGTAGGTTGAGGTGAGGAAGTTATTCTCTTCTATATCCTCAACAATGTGCATAATTGTATTATCGAGGTCATCTCCATAGGATATAGTTATCGGGTTCCAGCTATATGTTTCTTCAGCAACCTCCAGCGCTGATTTCAGCAATTCATCAGTTCCTTTGCCGGATCTGGCTATGATCGGTATGACTGGTACTCCCAGGAGTTCAGATAACCTTTCGGCATTAACCGTAATTCCACGGTCCTTGGCAACATCGATCATGTTCAGGGCAATTACGATTGGTACGCCCAGTTCAAGAAACTGGGTGGTCAGATAGAGATTACGCTCGAGATTTGAGGCATCGACAATATTGATAACAATCTGTGGCCTTTCATTAACGAGAAAATCTCGGGCAACCAGTTCTTCGGCAGAATAGGCCGTCAAGGAGTATGTGCCGGGCAGGTCAACAAGGGTAATATCCTGACTGTCAAAAGAAATATACCCCTCTTTTCGGTCAACAGTTATTCCAGGATAATTTCCTACATGCTGGCGGGCACCGGTGAGGCGATTAAACAGAGTAGTTTTCCCCGCGTTAGGATTACCTGCAAGAGCTGCAACGATTGGTGCTGTCATAATTATGTTGTGTTATCGAGGTGGGCGATAAACTGGATATGAAAGGGATAAATATGCTCTGTATTAAATCAGCACAGGTTTTTTTTAAGATAGTGGCCTGCAATTCTGTTCTATCATTGTTTACTGTGGGATTTACTGGATTGAAGGGCTGAAGAGCATGAAGATGAAGAAGAGCAGCCGTAGCAGCTGGTCTCAATGCACCCGCTATCACCTTCTTTAGAGAGCGCCGACCGCCATTGTCTATAATATCGATTGCCAAGATAAAAAGCACAGAAAGCGATAATTGACCAGATGATAATGTTTTGCCACATAAGCGTTTTTTTGTTAGTTGTTCCTAAAACAGGGAGCCCAAAAAAAGCCGGTTAGCCCGGTGTTATTTTAAAACTATTCAGAAATCAGTATGTTTTCCATAGTTTCCCTGTCAATGGAAACGGTTCCTCCATGTACCTTGATGACACAGCCATCCCCTTGAGAGGGGCAAACCAGCTCAATTTCATTTCCCGGATAAAGTCCAAGAGAAGCCAGTCGGGCGCAATGCTTACGATCTCCGTTGATGGAACATACCCTGGCAGTACCGCATTTAAACTTTTTGCTCAGCGGAGTAACATGACATTCGCTCCCAGAAGAGCAGTTTTTCTTCTGCCTTCTTCCCCATTTTTTTCGACCACATCCCAATAATTTATTTACCATATAATCCTCTGTTAAAAGCACCTTTTAGGTACCTCAAACAATAGTGACTGTCAACAGATATTTCAATAGCGCATAAAAGTTTTAGTGGCTCCTAAAACTTCTTCGAGGCTGATGCCACCCATGTTGAGGATACGCCTATCACCTGTAGGAAAAACCTAACCCGACAAGTCGGAAAACTTTTTAGAGTCACTGGATAAGTGCCTTGGTGGAGACTCCCCGTTTCTGATTTCAAACTTCTCTCATGATTCTTATGATAGGTTGTCAGGAATAAGGCACTAAAATGGTTCGGCCCGGATTCGGCAAAAGGAGGAGGGGGAGGCTGGTATCGCCGGGAGCAGGATTATTCTGAAATTGAAACCACGATAAGGTCAGCTTCATTATTGCGAAGTGTTAAGGTGCCTCCCATAATTCTCAGGGCAACGGGGTCGTTGAGCGGGGCTCTCCCCTGAATGGTTATTTCTGTTCCAGGTACAAGCCCCATTTCCCGGATTCGTCTACCAAGAACCCCACCAGCCTTGACAGAAGTAATAATACCGGTCTGATTATTTTTCATTTGGCGCATATTTATCAGTTGCATCGAGTTATTCTGCATCCCGGAGCAATCAGGGGTGCATCTCCTTATTATTTGTGTCTGCAGGTGTTAAGACGATACGATCCATAAAAAGGAATGTTAGTGTTTTTTTGTTTTTGCCCAGGAATCGCGTAGAGTAACGATCCTGTTAAAAACTGGATTTTCAGGGCTGCTCATTAGCGGATCAAGACAGAAGTAGCCCTGCCGTTCAAACTGTACCTGGGTTCCGGGAGTAAGATGGGCAAGTGATGGTTCCACCTTACAGCCATGCAACGTTTTCCGAGACTCAGGATTGAGTTGCTGTGTGAAGTCCACCCCCTTGTCACCGTCTGGATCTTCAACATTAAAAAGCCGATCATAGAGGTAAACATTGCAGGGGAGCGAATGCTGAGCGGATACCCAGTGAATGGTTCCCTTCACTTTTCGACCATCGGGTGAGCCTCCGCCCTTGGTCTCAGGGTCATAGGTACAGTGAAGGGCGGTAACCTCACCGCTGGCTTCATCCTTGTCATACGATACACAGGTGATGTAGTAACCATATCGCAGACGTACCTCTCGGCCAGGACCTAATCTGAAAAATTTCCTGGGAGGATCTTCCATGAAGTCCGACCGTTCAATATACAATTCCTTGCTGAAGGGGAGCTGACGGCTTCCACGTTCAGGTTTCTGAGGATGATTCCGGGCTTGCATTTCTTCGACCAGGTCCTCGGGGTAATTATCAATAATAACTTTTAACGGCTCGAGCACTCCCATTACCCGGGGGGCGATGTCATTGAGATCATCTCTGACCCCATTTTCAAGGATTGACATGTCGATCCAGCTTTCTCTTTTGCCAATGCCTATTTGATCACAAAACGTTCTGACGGCTTTCGGTGTATATCCGCGCCTTCGGAGACCGGAGATGGTGAGCATTCGTGGGTCATCCCATCCATCAACAGAATTTTCGTTAACCAGTTGCAGCAACTTACGCTTGCTCATGACGGTATAGGTCAGGTTAAGTCTGGCGAACTCTATCTGTCTTGGATGACAAGGAGTTTCGAGCGTCTCAAGAACCCAGTCGTAGAGTGGCCTGTGATCTTCAAACTCAAGAGTGCAGAGGGAGTGGGTGATATTTTCCAACATGTCAGAGAGACAATGGGTGTAGTCGTACATTGGGTATATAGACCATTTATTGCCGGTACGATGGTGCGGAACCTTCAGAATCCGGTAGATAACCGGATCTCTCATGTTCATATTTGGCGAAGCCATATCAATCTTGGCACGAAGTACGCGGCTTCCGTTGCTGAACTCGCCGGCTTTCATTCTTCTGAAAAGCTCAAGGTTCTCACTGACGCTCCTGTGGCGATAGGGACTCTCTTTGCCCGGTTCGGTTAATGTTCCACGGTACTGACGAATCTCGTCTCCGCTGAGCTCACATACATAGGCTTTCCCTCGATTAATCAATTCTTCTGCAAAGGCGTAGAGTTGATCGAAGTAATCTGAAGCAAAATAGAGGTGCTCCTGCCAGTCAAAACCGAGCCACCGAACATCTTCCTGGATCGATTTGACATACTCAGTTTCTTCTTTACTGGGGTTGGTGTCATCAAAACGCAGATGACAGGTGCCGCCATATTCATTACCGATACCGAAATTAAGACATATAGATTTGGCATGGCCAATATGAAGGAAGCCGTTCGGCTCGGGAGGAAAGCGGGTTATGGGTACCGGGTGCTTTCCGCTCTTTTTATCCTGGTCTACGATCTGCCTTATAAAATCGAGAGGTTTGTCACTATCTGTCTGATCGCTCATGTTGTCAGCTGTTATTTGATTTTAACAATAGAGTTCGGGTGTCTTTCTCAACCGATCCACAACTTTTTTCCGGCCTAAGGCCATAAGTATATCAAACATTGATGGGCCGGCCAACTGACCGGTGACGACAGTGCGCATCCCATTGATTATGATACCTGGTTTAACTTCCACCTTTTCGGCACATTCACGGGCCAGCCGTTCGGTTTCCTCGGCGGAGAACTGTTCGGCTTTTTCATAAGCATCTGCCAAACGGGGAAGCCACTCCTTGAGTCCAGGATGTTTGAGTACATTTTTTTTCAGTGGTTTTTCTTCGATGGTATAATCATCGGCAAAATAAGCACGGCCAAGCGAGGTAAAATCATTGATGGTGTGAAACCGATCCCTGATCAGGGTGAGGGTATCAAAAAACCACTGCTGCTGCTCATGTTCATAACGGTCATCCCACAAACCTTCTTCGATTAACCTGTCTTTGACCATAGGTGCGAGTTCGGTTATGGCCATTGACCTGAGGTAGTGTTCGTTAATTGAAATTGCTTTGGGGTCCGTGAAAAACTTTGGATCGTTTTTTCGGTAATTAAAGATAGAACTTGAACGATTTATCCTCTCGAGCGAAAATGCCTCTATGAGTTCATCTCGACTGAAAAATTCACGATCGTCGCCGGGAGACCAGCCAAGGAGGACAAGGTAATTGTTGAATGCCCACGGGATAAATCCATGATCCTTGTAGAACTGAACAGCAACGATTTCACCATGACTCCTTTTCGAAATTTTCGCCTTGCTGGTGTCGAGCGTCAGCGGCATATGGGCAAAGACGGGAAGAGGTGCCTGTAGAGCTTCATAAAGAAGGAGCTGTTTGATGGTGTTTGTCATATGATCCTGACCACGTACGACATGACTGATGCGGTCTCTGATATCATCAACAACATTGCAGAGCAGATAGAGCGGGCTGCCGTTTGAGCGTACAATAACAAAATCGTCTATTTCATCATAGCTGCTTTCAATGCGACCCAGAACTATATCGTCATATGCCACTTTTCCCTGTTGCTTTGGTACCTTGAAGCGAATTACTGAGGGTATGTTTTCATCCTCTTTTTGCTGGACGATTTCAGGGGACAGAGAACGGCAGGTGCCGTCATAGCCAAAACTTTTTTTTGCAGCAAGAGCCGCTTCTCTTTTCTGGTCCAGGCGTTCTTTTGAACAGAAGCACTTGTAGGCTTTTCCCTCCTCAAGGAGTCTGTCGGCGGCATTGCCATGGTCTTCGGCGAAATCTGTCTGGTAATAAGGCCCTTCGTCCCAGTCAATTCCAAGCCACTCAAGACCTTCGACGATGCCATCGATCGATTCTTTTGTTGATCGCTCAGTATCGGTGTCCTCAATTCTTAAAATGAGTTTGCCCCCATTCTTTCGAGCATACAGCCAATTATAAAGAGCGGTTCTGGCGCCACCAATGTGGAGGTAACCGGTGGGGCTTGGGGGAAAGCGGAGTCGCGTTTCAGTCATATATTTTCCTTTTATAGCTATTTATAAAAAAACACTGTTTATAAATAAGCATGATGTAAATCTTTGCACCATTTAGCGCTGGCCGTGACTTCAGATGCCATATTTCATCCGTGGCTTTTATATCTGGTTATGCATCATTGTTCAATAAATATGATCTGTTTTCCAGATCGTTATTACAGTATTGTTGACAATTTTCGTTTAAATACGCATGGGACTTTGACATTTTAAGTTGTTCTCTTTGATCGGAAACAGTATATTTTGATGTTTTTTAATTGAAAATCAGCCCGCATATGGTGGGTTATCATCATTATTCTGTAGTTTCCCTTTTCAGGCAGGGGGATGGTTAACATCAAAGGAGTTGTAATGAGAGTACTGATCAGTGACAATCTGGCCCCAGTTGGCGTGGAAATACTTATAGAGGCAGGACTTGAGGTCGATGTGAAAACCGGGATGAGCCCGGATGAATTAAAAGCAGTGATCGGCGACTATGACGGCCTGGTGATCAGGAGTGCCACAAAAGTAACGACAGATTTGCTGGAATCTGCCAGCAGGCTTCGAGTGGTCGGACGTGCAGGCATTGGCCTGGATAACGTTGATATTCCGGCGGCCAGTCAAAAAGGTGTTGTGGTCATGAATGCACCTGATGGTAATGCAACGACCGCTGCTGAACATGCAATCTGTATGATGATGTCCCTGTCAAGAAACATCCCTCAGGCAAGTGCCTCCATGAAGGCGGGAAAGTGGGAGAAGAAAAAATTTATGGGGCGGGAGTTAACAGGAAAAACCTTCGGGGTAATCGGTGTTGGAAGGATTGGCGGCATTGCAGCAAACAGGGCCCAGGGATTGAAAATGAAAACCATTGCCTATGATCCGCACATGCCGAAGGATATCGCTGAAAAAATGGGTGTAGAGCTTGTTACGCTTGAAGAGCTTGCCCGGCGAGCAGATTATATTTCAGTCCATGTACCCTTGACCAAGGAGACCAAAAATCTTGTTTCTAGCGAATTTTTTACTCAGATGAAAAAAGATGCAATGTTCATTGACTGCGCCCGAGGAGGTGTATGCGATGAAGCAGCACTTTATGAAGCGCTCAGGAACAATGTAATTGGCGGTGCTGCGCTTGATGTTTTTGCTCAGGAGCCGACAACACTTGAAAATTGCCAGTTGCTTGGGCTCGATAATTTCATTTCCACGCCTCACCTTGGTGCTTCAACCAGTGAAGCTCAGGAGAACGTCGCAGTGGCAATCGCTGAGCAGATTGCTGATTATTTAATTAAGAGTTCTGTTACCAATGCAGTAAATGTCCCTTCCGTCAGCGATGATGTTCTTGCTCAGGTGGGACCTTACATAACATTGGGGGAGATGCTTGGTTCCCTGCATATGCAGCTTGCTCGCGGCGGCGTTGAGGAAGTTGCCCTTGAGTATGGGGGGGCACTGGCAGAGCAGAATATAAGTCCGATTACCGTGGCATTTTTAAAAGGGCTTTTTACGCCGATATTAAAAGATGCAGTCAATTTTGTTAATGCACCGATCATCGCCCGTGATCGAGGTATAAAAATAATTGAGTCCCGCACTGATCGCTCTGATGACTTTACCAACGTTCTATCCATACGAGTCTCTACTGACGAAGGCGAGAATGTTCTGGTTGGAACAGTTTTTGGAAAGAACGAACCACGACTCGTTCGGCTGAATAATTTCAGGCTGGAGGTTCTGCCCGCCGGGCCGATGCTGCTTGTCTTCAATAATGATGTCCCTGGCGTTATTGGTGCGCTGGGAACCGAGCTTGGCAGAAACAATGTCAACATTAACAGTATGACAGTAGGGCGGGAAGTAGAGAGCAAACAGAATATTATTTTTCTTGGAACTGATCAACTGATTACCAAAAAGATGGTAGAAGATGTCAGAGCACTTGAGAATATCAGTGACGCCCGGGCTTTCGATTTATAATGTATATAATGGTTATAAATTAACTCATAAGATAAAAACAAAGGAATTTATTATGACTGAAGAATCAACTCAAAATGGTATTCCATGTGGTGAGGGGCAGGTGCCCAACGAGGATGGACATTGTGTGATGCCGGAAGTTACCTTCTCCGCTTTTGTCATGTCCTTGAATACCTCGATATTATTCCACCTGGGAGAGCTTGCCGATCCTGAAACCGGTCAGGTCGTTAAAAATATCGAACTTGCCCGTCATGCAATTGATACCCTTGTGGTACTTGAACAGAAAACAAAAGGTAACCTGACCGAGGAAGAGGCCGAGTTACTGAAAAATATTCTCTATGATGTCAAAATGCGCTTCGTTAGAGCAATGAAAGGATAAAAATTTGTTTTCACTTTTTATTTAGATACCTTATAAATTATTTTCTGCGTATTTGTTGCAGAAAATAATTTGGTGAAGGTACTTATCCAAGCATTTCAAAAAGTTCCGATTTATTCGGGTTAGG
>RCNE010000828.1_pt1 | contig 16602 bp, 13 predicted proteins | sample 2041361 | NCBI WGS metagenome assembly RCNE01 (sample SAMN09708229, study PRJNA481090) | Marine sediment metagenome, whole genome shotgun sequencing project.
CATGACTTCATGAATAGGAGAGATTTCTAATCCTATACTTAAAAGTTCATCAAAATCTTTCGGATCATAAACAATAGACGCACCAGCACCCCCTAAAGTATAAGATGCTCTAATCACTAGTGGAAATCCAAATTTTTGCGCAATTTCCTTTCCTTCTAAAAAAGAAGTAGCCGTTGCCTGTGGAGCCATGCCTACGCCAATTTCAAGCATTAACTTGCGAAACTTCTCGCGATCTTCTGTAATATTAATTGCGTCAATATCAACACCTATCATTATAACGCCAAAATCTTCCCAAATGCCTTTTTCATCCGCCTCAATACAAAGATTTAACGCGGTTTGACCACCCATAGTAGGTAAGACCGCATCAATTTGCGGGTGCTCTTTTAAAATTTCAACTATAGATTTGGTCGTCAACGGCTTTAAATAAACATGATCTGCCATTGAAGGGTCCGTCATGATTGTAGCTGGGTTACTGTTAATCAAAATAGTCTCTATTCCGTCTTCACGCAGTGAGCGTAAAGACTGCGAACCTGCATAATCAAATTCACAGGCTTGACCAATTACGATTGGACCTGAACCAATAATCAAAACGGACTTTAAATCTTCTCTTTTAGGCATGTTCTCAAAAGTACTTTAATTGTTGAAATATAATATGTTAGGTGTAATTATGGTACAAAAAAAAGGTGCTACTTTCGAAAAAGTAACACCTTCAATATTTTAAAATATGAAATCATTTATTTTTTGTGTCTTGGTACTGAAGATACTGTCAATTTTTTTCTTCCTTTAGCTCTTCTTCTGGCAAGAACTTTTCTACCGCTTACAGAAGCCATACGCTCTCTAAAACCGTGTTTATTTCTTCTCTTTCTCTTTGAAGGTTGGTATGTTCTCTTTTGACCTGGCATTGTTGTATCCTTTTTCTATGTTGATTGTAAAGCAGAACGACCTGCAAAACTGGGCGCAAATATACGAAGAGTTTTTGCTTTGCCAAATACAATTGTAAATAATTTTTACATAATTGCCTGCTCTGCTCAAGAAGGATTTTATTACTTTTGCCCTTGCCCGATTTTAGGTGCTTGAAGGGCATAAAATACCTTAAGCAACCACAAACATAATTATTAAGAATCATACCATGTTCAATAAAATTTTTAAACTAATCATAGCTGGCCTTATTATTGCCTACGCAATTTATCAGTTTATCGAAGGCGAGATAGGTAATGGCATATTTCTAATACTGCTGTCTTTCATATTTATCTTCTTGTATTTTAGAAACGAAATGATTTTGTTAGCTTTTCTTCGGATGCGCAAGCAAGACCTTATTGGTACTCAAAAATGGTTGAGCAAAATAAGTAACCCTGAAGCGGCATTAACGATAAAGCAACAAGGATACTATAACTATTTGCATGGTATTATATATTCACAAACCAATCTTACTCAAGCTGAAAAGTATTTCAAAAAAGCGCTGAAATTCGGACTAACTATGGATTATGACGTCGCTATGGCTAAATTGAGTCTTGCTGGTATCGCAATGCAAAAACGTCGTAAAAGAGAAGCCACTAAACTACTTCAAGAAGCAAAGAAATTGGATAAAAACAAGATGCTTGCTGAACAAATCAAAATGATGCAACAACAGATGAAGAAGATTTAGTTGGTAGTTGGCAAAAAAATAAAAAAGCTATTGAACAAATAACCCTTCTTAGTTTAGAAGGGTTATTTTTTTGTTGAATTAATAATCAGAAACAGAACTGCTTACTGCAACCGCCAACTGAATACTTATTTAGTTTTTTTATAATGCCCTTTTAAAGGTATCTCAATAGTGTATTTTTTACCCGATTGATTATTTAAATGAGCTTCACGTAACCAAGGGTTATGACGCTTTAATATTTTATAATTGATTTCGTACTGTTGTGCAAAATCAGCAAAACTTAAAACTGGGGTAGCAACATCAACTTGAAAAGTTGGTACAGCCTCGTACATATCTTCCTTTTCAATATCAAAACCATATTTTTCAGGGTGACTTAATATTTCCTTTATAGCCATAATACGGAACACGTAGCGCCCTGTCTCTTGCCCAAGTAATAAATCATAATAATCTTTTACCTGCTGTATGCCTAAATATTTATCAATAGAACCTGTGCCAGCATTATAAGCCGCAGCAGCTAGAGTCCAATTACCATATTTTTTCTTATGCCAGTTCAAATATTTACAAGCAACCTCAGTTGATTTTTCCAAATGATAGCGCTCATCTACATTTGAATTTATTTCCAATCCGTACTGTTTGCCAGTAGCTTTCATAATCTGCCAAAAGCCAGTCGCTCTGGCACTAGACACTACATTGTCCAATCCGCTTTCTGCAACTGCTAAATATTTAAAATCATCTGGAATTCCATTTTTAGCTAAAATAGGTTCAATGATGGGAAAATATTTATGTGCCCGCTTCATTAAAAGTAAAGCATTTGACTGCCAATAAGTGTTCACTAAAAACTCACGATCAACACGCTCCATTATTTCAGGGTCTTCTTGAGGTACAATCTCACCCGCAAAGTTCAAATCTTCAGGAATATCAATAGCAGAGATACGGTACCCTTCAGCTACATTTTTTTCAACTTCATTTTCTGTCACATCGTTAACATCGTCAGCTTTCGATTGCATAGCAAACAATAAAGTGCTTGCAACAAAAAGAATGCCTAGACCCATCAAAATATTCTTTAATATCTTCATTTGTATTGATTTAATCCGTTGTTCAAAGGTATAGAACGTATTCTAAAACTCAACCTATATACAACTCAATTATTCCAAAATAATTGCAGGAAGGTGCTCGTTAAACCATTTAGCGCGATGAATAATCATCGTATGTGTACCGTTTTTTACAGGAATACAATTTTTCATATTTCCTATGGGGAAAACATTATCCTTTTCGCCATGAATATGAACCATACATTCAGGACAAAAAGCTTGCTTCCAATTCACCATTTGATCTATCGACCAATCTAAATAGTATTTGTCTTTTACAGATAAATATTCTTCGTACAATTCAAGTCTTTTATTTACCGTTTCTCCAAAAGCATATTTTGCCAAAAGTTCAACATTGTTCACCAGACCAGTAGGTAATAATTTGTGAATTTTCGTGTATTTGGCAAAAATCATACGTTTCGGCAATTCTGATTCGTGAGTGACACTTGAAACCACTATAACCTTTCGAACAGACAAGTGACGCGCCATTTCTTGCACCAATATACCACCAAAAGAAACCCCAACTAAAATCGGTTTTTTGTGCTTAATGTTTTGACACATCTTCAAAGCATAATCTGAAATAGTCATGTTTTTATCAGGTACGAACCATTCTAACAAATGTTGTTCGAATTGCTCTTGAGGTAGCCAAATATGCTTAAAGATGGAAGGGTTTGCAGCCATTCCTGGCATGAAGTAAACATGTATTTTAGAGTTACTCATAGATCGCAAGGTTGCATTCTACTAGGAAAATTGTATTTTTTTTACTACTTTTGTAGTCCGCTTTGAAAAAAGCCCCAGTACTTTATCTAACAAAAGTATATAAAATTACGGTTCGAGAACTCCGTAATTTTTTTGTCTAAGACCAACTTTAAAATCAAACTATATGAATGAAGTAGAAATTAAAGACAACAGCTTCTTGCGACAATTTGAAACTAGTTTTGAAGGACATCTAGCAAAAATTGAGTATTCCTCACAAGAGCGAAAAGTCTTTTTAACCAAACTAGTAATTCCAGAAGCAATTACAAAAGTAGAGTTTAAAGAAGATTTTATTAAATCCGTTTTACATCACATTCAAGAGAAAAACATGAGAGTTGTTCCTACCAGCCCTCAAATTGCAGGTTTTTTAAGAAAAAACAGACAGTATAAAGAAATGTTACCTGTTGGAATAAGAATCTAACGAAACGTTTCTTGAAAAATTAAAACCTCCCTAGTTGGAGGTTTTTTTATGCCTTTACCGGATCAGAATAAAACGCAAACCGAACCAACCCATCTTCATCTATCTTGGTTAGTTCAACTGCATGAAGTGTATTCACCAATTCAGGGTTCCACGGTGCTTTTACTTTAACATAATTTTCTGTAAAGCCGTGAATGTAGCCTTCTTTGTTTTCCCCTTCGAATAAAACGGTTCTGACTGCGCCTAATTGACTTTCATAAAATGCTCTTCGCTTCTTTACTGAAAGCCCTCGGAGCATTTTACTGCGTTTGCTACGCACATTTTTGGGTACGACCCCGTCCATAACAGCCGCAGCTGTATTATCACGTTCAGAATAAGTAAAAACATGCAAGTACGAAATATCAAGGTTATTTAGAAAATGATAGGTTTCCAGAAAATGTTCCTCCGTCTCACTAGGGAAGCCTACAATAACATCCACCCCAATACAAGCATGCGGCATGGTTTCTTTGATCCTCTTTATACGATCTACATATAGGTTACTTAAATAGCGGCGACGCATTAACTTCAAAATCACATCACTACCGCTCTGCAAAGGAATATGAAAATGTGGCACAAAAGAATTACTCTTCGCTACAAAATCAATCGTTTCGTTTTTTAGCAGATTCGGTTCTATTGATGAGATGCGTAATCTGTGGATACCTTCTACTTCATCTAAAGCTTTTACTAAGTCTAAAAAAGTATGCTCATGCTTCTTATTACCGAATTCACCCTTACCATAATCACCGATATTAACTCCTGTTAGAACAATTTCTTTGATTCCTTTTGAAGATATCTCCGCAGCATTATCAAGTACATTTTGAACGGTATCACTTCTAGAAATACCACGTGCTAACGGAATGGTGCAATAGGTACATTTATAATCACAACCATCTTGTACTTTTAAAAAAGCGCGGGTTCTATCACCTATCGCATAGCTTCCTACATAAAAATCAGCATCTTCAATTTCACAGGAATGTACTTCTCCCATATCATTCTTAGAGAGATCGTTTATATAATCAGTAATCTTAAATTTTTCGGTGGCTCCTAAAACAAGGTCAACTCCATCTACGGCTGCTAATTCTTCAGGCTTTAGCTGAGCATAGCAACCTATGGCAGCCACAAAAGCTTCAGGGTTTCCCTTTTGCGCCTGCTTCACAATGGTTTTGAAACGTTTATCAGCATTCTCAGTAACAGAACAGGTATTAATCACATACATATCAGCGTGCTCCGAAAAATCAACGCGATCAAAATCCTCTTCTTGAAAACCTCTTGCGATGGTTGAAGTTTCTGAAAAGTTGAGCTTACAGCCCAATGTGTAAAATGCTACTTTCTTTTTCACTTGAAAAGAATTAATAATTGTAGTTCATTAAGAATAATTATAGCGTCTAAGTGTTATAGCAATTCATGTTTTTTCATAAAAGCAATCAACTGCAAACCGACAACTGACAACTAAACTTAGTAGTTCCTCCATTTTTTAGTCAACTCAAATACTTCCGTTAAAATACGAGCCTCTTTATCATCAAACTCCACTCCCCTTCGCGCCATCATCACCTTCGCAACCTCAAAAGCCTTTTTAGGCATATAAGCGGAAAAGCCTGATGCTCCACCCCAGCTGAAACTTGGTATAAAGTTTCGTGGAAAACCTGGTACGTAGATATTACAATTTACCCCGATTACAGTACCGGTATTAAACATGGTATTAATAGCGGTCTTACTATGATCACCCATCATGAGTCCGCAAAATTGTAATCCCGTTTGGTCAAAGCCTTCTGTGGCATAATTCCAAATCCGAACTTTTGCGTAATTATTTTTCAAGTTAGAATTATTTGAATCTGCACCTATATTGCACCATTCGCCTAAAACAGCGTTTCCTAAATATCCTTCATGACCTTTACTCGAATAACCAAAAATAACGGAGTTACTTACTTCTCCGGCAACTTTTGAATGTGGTCCCACGGTAGTGGCGCCATACATTTTTCCGCCCATTTTAACTGTAGCGTTATTGCACAAAGCAAATGAACCCCGTATCATAGCTCCTTCCCAAACCTGTGCGTTTTCGCCTATATAAATTGGGCCGTCAGTAGCATTTAAAATGCTAAATTCTACACTAGCCCCTTCTTCTAAGAAGATATTATCTGCGTTTATTAGATGATTAGTTTTAGAAATAGGTTGGCTTTTTCTACCAGCAGTAATAAAATCAAAATCTGCTTGAATTGCCTCCCCGTTTTTTGAAAAAATGTCCCATGTGTGCTCTATCCGAAAGACATCGCCTTTATATTCTATTTGCTTAAAGGATGAAAAGTCTAAATCTTCTTGTGTTTCCTTGGAATAAAATGCAATTACATCTTCCCCATAAAAAATAGCTTCGTTTTCTTTCAGTTCTTCCACAAGTTCAACCAGAGCCGAATTAGGTAAAAAGGAAGCATTAATTAATACATTCTCTTGCATTTCAACCATCGGATATTTTTCCGAAAGGTATTCTTCAGTTATTGTCGTAGTCGTATTACCTAAGTATTTTTCCCATTTCTCGCGAATGGTTAGTATTCCAATACGAATATCAGCTACAGGTCGCGTAAAAGTGAACGGAAGCAGCGCATTGCGAACTGGGCCATCAAAAAGAATGTAGTTCATTAGTTTTCAATTTTGAGTAAAATTAACAAAAAACGCCTCCGATACTAAGTATCAGAGGCGCATAAGGTATAATTTATCCGTAAGATACGGTCTATTCTTCTTCGCTGCTCGCTTCAGCCTCAACTTTAGGAGCTTCTTCTTTAGCAACCGGAGTGGCTTCAACAACAGGAGCGGCTTCAACAACAGGAGCAGCTTTCTTCTTGAATTTATCGTACTTACTTTTGAACTTATCAATTCGACCTGCAGTATCCAAAAATTTGGCTTTACCAGTATAGAAAGGATGTGATGTTCTTGAGATTTCTAATTTCACCAAAGGGTATTCAACACCATCAACCTCTAAAGTCTCTTTGGTGTCAGCCGTAGATTTTGTTAAAAAGACTTCCTCGTTTGACATGTCCTTGAAAGCAACTAATCTAAAACTCTCTGGGTGTATTCCTTTTTTCATTGTAATAAAATTTAACGCACCCATTCCGACAGGCACTCATTTTAAGGGTGCAAATTTAACTATTTTTATTTAATCTACAATTTAAAACAAAAAAAAGAAAGCTTAAAAATTGTAACTTTAAAATGTAACAAAATACCGCTAACAGCAACTAACATAAGAAATAACCTAAAAACTATTTAAAATGGAAGAAAATCAACCTAACACAGGAAAGTACGCATTAACATACGGTGCAATTCTTGGCGGCATAAGCGTCGTCTTCGCTTTAATGCTGTTTTCAGTAGACATGCATTATCAAGGTGGCGCAATGGTCATGTCTATAGCCGTCATTTTAACAATAGCTGCTATTGTATTCGGAATGATTCAGTTTCGAAAAGCAAATAACGGTTTCATGACTTTGAGTCAAGCAATGAAAGTGGGCGTTGGTATAGCACTTGTTGGCGGAATTATTGGTATAGTTTTCAATCAGTTGATGACAAGTGTAATTGACCCTGAAATGATGAACAAGAGCATGGAATTTCAAAAAGCTGCACTCCTAGAAAGTACTAAAATGACTCCAGATCAAGTTGATGCCCAAATGGAGATGGGAAAAAAATTCAGTACACCAGGAATAATAATCGCTATTGGGCTTGTTTTTAGCTTAATTACAGGACTTATATATTCAGTGATTGCTGGTTTGATTTTAAAAAGAACCGAAAACCTGAACTAATTTGTACTTTTGACATGACAAGCAAAAGTGCCAAATGAATTTATCAATAGTTATTCCTTTACTGAACGAAGAAGAATCACTAAAAGAACTTCATGATTGGATTGTATCTGTGATGCAATCCAATCATTTTTTATATGAAATTCTCTTTATTGATGATGGTAGTACCGATCAATCTTGGAGTATAATTTCAAAATTGTCTCAAGAAAATCCTTCAGTAAAAGGAATTCGGTTTCAACGAAATTTTGGTAAATCTCAAGCGCTTCATGCAGGCTTCAAAGCAGCTCAAGGCGATGTTATTATTACCATGGATGCTGATTTGCAAGATAATCCTGATGAGATTCCTGAATTATACAAAATGATTCAAGTAGAAGGGTACGAATTAGTATCAGGGTGGAAGAAGAAAAGGTACGACTCTGTACTCTTTAAAAATATGCCGTCTAAGCTCTTTAATTGGGCCGCACGAAAAACTTCTGGGGTAAAATTACACGATTTTAATTGCGGTCTTAAGGCTTTTAATAAAACTGTAGTCAAGAATATTGAGGTTTCTGGTGAAATGCATAGATACATACCCGTACTAGCCAAAAATGCTGGATTCTCTAATATCGGAGAAAAAGTAGTGCAACACCAAGCCCGTAAATATGGAAAAACAAAATTTGGAATGGAACGATTTTTAAATGGATTTTTAGATTTAATTACCATTTGGTTTGTTTCGAAATTCGGTAAACGACCTATGCATCTTTTTGGTGCTCTTGGCGTACTCATGTTTACCATTGGTTTTGGTTTTGCGCTCTATTTAGGCATCGATAAGTTGTTTATTCATAAAACCGGACGATTAATTACCGACAGACCCCAGTTTTTTATTGCCCTAACAGCGATGCTTATTGGCTCACAACTTTTCCTTGCTGGATTTTTGGGCGAAATGATTATTCGATCCAAAAAAAGTGAAGCACGTTATGCCGTTTCAGAAGAATTAAATATCTTTCAAGAAGAAGAGGCTCAGTCTTCTTAAATTCAACTATAAAACCGAATTATCATATGAATTCAACACTCGAAATTGCCCAAGGCTGGTTAACTGATTTTTTTGATGATGATGTTAAAAAAGAAGTTCAAAACCTTATAGATACTGACACCGAAGAACTGAAAGACCGCTTCTATAAGAACATGGAGTTTGGTACGGGCGGTATGCGAGGCATGATGGGTGCTGGTACCAATAGAATTAATAAATATACTTTAGGCAAAAGCACACAAGGATTAAGCAATTATTTGAAACAATCCTATACAGAAGAAGATATTAAAGTAGTTATTGCCTATGATTGTCGACACAATAGTGACACTTTAGCAAGAACAGTTGCCGAGGTATTTTCTGCAAACGGAATCAAAGTTTATCTCTTTTCAGAATTGCGAACCACTCCAGAACTTTCTTTTGCTGTACGTCATTTAAATTGTCATGCAGGTATTGTTTTAACAGCATCTCACAATCCACCAGAATATAATGGCTACAAAGTCTATTGGACGGATGGCGGACAAATCGTACCACCTCAAGACGGAGCTATTATTGCTGAAATTAATTCGCTTTCTTTCGAGGATATTAAATTTTCTGCGGATGATAGTTTGATTGAAATTATTGACAAAGAAGTTGATGAAGCTTTTATTACAGAATCTGTTGCAAAAGGAAATTTCAATGCAGCCGGAAAAGATGATTTCAAAATCGTTTTCACTTCTTTGCATGGTACTTCTATAACCGCTATTCCAGAGGTATTGAAGCGAGCAGGATATAACAATGTTACCATTATTGAAGAACAAGCAAAACCTGATGGAGATTTTCCAACAGTAAAATCTCCTAATCCTGAAGAGCCAGAAGCCTTGTCTATGGCTGTTGCAAAAGCAGAAGAAATTGGAGCTGATATGGTTGTGGGTACTGACCCTGATAGTGATCGTTTGGGCATAGCTGTTCGTAACCTTGAAGGAATGATGGAAATCGTCAACGGAAATCAAGCGATGGTTTTGATGACCAAATTCCTTTTAGAAAAACAAAAAGCAAAAGGATTTCAAGGTAATGAGTTTATAGCAACTACAATAGTTTCCACCCCAATGATGGAAGCCATGGCTAAAAGTTATGGTGTAGAATTCAAAACTGCCTTAACCGGATTCAAATGGATCGGTAAAATGATTAAAGATTTTCCGCAGTCTAAATTTGTTGGTGGTGGTGAAGAAAGTTTTGGTTATATGGTTGGTGACTTTGTCCGTGATAAAGATGCCGTCACCTCTACCCTACTCGCTTGCGAAATTGCAGCTCAGGCCAAAGCCAACGGAAGCTCTTTCTATAAAGATTTAATTGATTGTTATGTGGACTATGGTTTTTACAAAGAACATTTGGTCGCATTAACAAAAAAAGGAATGAGCGGCGCTGAAGAAATTAAGCAGATGTTGATCGATTTTAAAGAAAATCCTGTAGCATCAGTAGCCGGTTCAAAAGTAAAATGGATTGAAGATTATAATACTTCAGTAGCTAAAAACGTGATTTCTGGTGAAGAAAAGCATATGGACTTACCAAAATCTAATGTTTTGATATACGAAACCGAAGACGGTACACGCGTTGCTGCAAGACCCAGCGGTACCGAACCAAAGGTGAAATTTTACATCAGCACCAATGCAAGGTTAGCAAACGCCAACGACTTTAATCAAGTAAATGCAGAGCTTGATGCTAAGATCCAAACCATTCTGACCGAACTCAAACTGAGTTAATGGATTATTTTAAGAAAATTCTTCGTTTTGCCAAGCCGTATCGTAAATACGGGTATCTAAATATTTTCTTTAATATCCTTTATTCCATTTTTAATGTATTGTCCATTATCATTTTTATTCCTACGCTAGGAATTCTATTTGGAACACAAGAAAAAGTAGAAGTAGCCCCTATTTACCAGGGTCTTGGCAATCTACAAGAATATGCTGAAGGATCTCTTAATTACTTTTTAACCAACCAGGTTGCCGAAGATGGCCCGCTTGCCGCATTAGCTTTTATCTGTGTTGCGAGTATAATTATATTCTTCTTGAAGAACCTCTTCAGATATGCCGCTATGTATGTTTTAGCTCACCTAAGAACAGGAATGGTCAAAGACATTCAAGATAAATTATACCTCAAGACCTTAGATCTTCCGCTATCATACTTCACCGAACAAAAAAAAGGAGACCTTTTAGCCAGAATGACTTCTGATGTTAAGGAAATTGAAGGCTCTATAATCAATTCCTTAGAAGCACTAGCAAGAGAACCTATTACCATTCTAATTGTTCTTATCTCCATGTTGGCTATTAGTGCTCAACTAACGCTATTCGTTTTTATCTTTTTGCCCATAGCTGGTTTTTTGATTTCTATTGTTGGTCGAAAATTGAAAGCGCAGTCATTAGAAGCTCAAAAAGAAACTGGCATTTTCCTCTCCTTTATCGAGGAAACATTAACCGGACTTAAAATTATTAAAGGTTTTAATGTTGAATCAAAGTTGGCTCAGAAGTTCACCCAATCAACATTAAAGTTCAAAACCATAATGACCTCAGTTTTGCAACGAAAAGGACTCGCTTCTCCTTTTAGTGAATTTTTGGGAGTGACTGTAGTTATTACTGTATTGTGGTATGGCGGTAGTTTGGTTTTGGGGAAACAAAGTAGTTTAACCCCTCAGGAATTCATGGGTTATATTGGTTTGTTCTACACCATTATAAATCCTATTAAATCAATAACTACCGTAAATTTCAATATCAAAAAGGGTAATGCTTCATCAGAACGAGTGTTTGAAGTTTTAGAAACCGAAAACCCTATTTCTGAAAAAGAAAACGCGATTGATAAAAAGAACTTTGAACAAGTCATATCCTTAGAAAACATATCCTTTAAATACGAAGATGAGTATGTGCTTAAAAAGTTTGATCTTCAAGTTCCTAAGGGACATTCAGTAGCCTTAGTCGGCCAATCAGGTAGTGGAAAAAGTACCATTGCCAATTTGGTTACCCGTTTTTATGATGTTAATGAAGGAGAGATTAAAATCGACGGCAACAATATTAAAGACCTTACCAAAAAGTCACTTCGAAATCTGATGGGATTAGTAACTCAAGATTCCATTTTGTTCAATGATACCGTCAAAAACAATATCGGACTTGGTAAAGAAAATGCTACCGACGAAGAAATTGTAGAAGCTGCAAAGATTGCCAATGCTCATGAGTTTATATCTGAGTTACCTGAAGGCTATGAGACCAATATTGGAGATAGTGGAAACAAATTAAGTGGTGGCCAAAAACAGCGTTTATCGATTGCAAGGGCTGTTTTGAAGAATCCACCAATAATGATTTTAGACGAGGCTACATCGGCTCTAGATACTGAAAGCGAACGCCTTGTTCAAGATGCTTTAGAAAAAATGATGCGCAATCGAACCTCCATTGTTATCGCGCATAGACTATCTACTATTCAAAACGCAAATACCATTGTAGTGTTACTAAAAGGAGAAATTGTAGAAAAGGGTTCACACGAAGAACTTTTGGCCAAAAATGGCACATACAAAAAACTGGTTGAGATGCAATCGCTATAACCTAGTTTTTCTTAATAATACAATCAGTTCACAACACTATTTTTCATAATAAATATTTTTACATATGTGCCCTTTTAGGCTTAAGCCTATTATCTAAGGGGGGTGTTTTTCACAAGATTGGGATTCCATTGATCGATTAGAGGGCAATCATACGTTTCCATTTACAAGTGCTAATGTATATTTTACTGTTACTCTTGATTAGAATAGGCTATTATGCTGCCGATCTCAATAATCATGATACTTCGGAAACAATAATTACAAATATGTTCAATAGAGATAATCGTCTTTGGGAGTAAATTGTCATTAATCCTTTATATAAGGTATTGGAAGAGACTATGACATCCAAGTGGTTCTAATACTAATTTTTAACATTATCGGCACCAAGACTACTTTCAAATGAAAGGTTAGAAGAACAAAATGGGGTTGCAACCCTGAATTCAGGAAAACAACATTTTTACGCAGCCGCTGGCTATAATTTCATGCTAAGCCCTACTATCGACTTACAATTAAGTAGCTTATATCGATATGTAGGCGCAGCGTCTTCTTCTTTAGATATTACAGGAATTTTGACTTTAGCAAACGTTTTAATATTGGAGCTTCATACCGCATTAATGCTGCAATTGCTGGTATACTTATGTTTAATGTAAGTGATTCATTCAAGTTAGGCTACGCTTATGAAACTGCTACAAACAGTCAAATTAAGGGGGTAGAAAATGCATCGCATGAATTGTTTATGAATGTAAAATTATAAAAACCCTTTCAATACTGAAGGGATTTTATGTGACTTTTTCCAACCGTTCTTATCAGTTGTATAACCGTTTCGTTCTAAAACTATGAACCTTATTTTTTGAGAAGACATCCTTGAAATAAAATCTATTTTTTAATACACTTCTATAGAAACTCTCCTAGTATTAAAACAAAGTTAATGGCGCACATTTTACGGTCTATTAGCTTGGAAACACCTATGATCCTCAATCAAATCTGAGATATTCAAATATCATTTTATTTTCTAGGACATGAAATCTTAAAAAAAACGCTTAACAACAAAAAAGTAGGATTAGTCAACATCCTAAGTGCTTATCACAACATAAGTAGGAATTAGACTACAATTATTTTGATATTAGCTATTTTAATATTTTAATCCCAAAACTTGAAACGCAAGAGCGTTAAAAATATCACACTAAAAATATAATCATTTAACCATGAAAAAATCACTTTTTTGTTTAATTATTTTACTAGCCTTTACTAAAATGCGCGCGCAAGATATCTTGGTCTTATATGGAGGTACGAGCAATCAGCTATCCCAGGCACAAGGTTTCGCTACAGACCTAAGTGCCACGGGAGCTTTTGACAACGTAGATGCTGTTATTTGGGATGCTTTAGACAAATATGACATCAATTATTTGAATGCCTATGATGCAATCATGGTCGTGACCAATGGCGGCTATAATGCTTCCTATGGAATGGGGGGGATTTTAAAAAGCTATGTAGATAGTGGTGGTGGTGTGGGTGTTTTTTTATTTGCTAATGGTTCCATACCTATAGGAGGTACTTGGGATTACCATGCGTTAGTTCCTGCTGGACAATCTATGGGGCCTACTACTTTTGGCACTATCGATATTCCTACACATCCTGCTCTTAATTATCCGTTTGCTATAAATACTGCTACTTGGAATGTGGGAAGTCTTTGGTCTTCTACCTCCAATACACTCGCTCCAGAAGCGTATTCAATTGCCAAATTCTCAGATGGTAGACCTGCTCTGCAAGCGAGAGAAAGTGTTGGAATAAATGGAACGGGAAGAGTAATCGATTTAGCCGTTTCTCCATCTGCTGCTTCTGGTAGTAATAAGACTCAAGGCTATCAACTTTTCGCTAATGTCATGATGTGGTTGACTGGTTCTATTCAAACTACCGGAAATACTTGTTTGAGTACAAATAGTTTGTCTTTTTCATTTTTGGATGACGGAAGTTCGCCAGTGGTTAGCTATAACTGGAATTTTGGCGATACTACCACATCAACTGATGAAGCGCCGAGTAAAACTTATACAACTTCTGGGGAATTTGATATAACTCTTACAGTGCAACGTCAAGATGCATCTTCCAATACATATACAGATAAATTGTTAATATTTGATGACCCTACAAATGCGAATGCTGGCGATGACTTATACTTGATTTCAGGTACAACTACGGCGCAATTAACAGGAAATATTCCAGCTATAGGCGATGGATCTTGGTCGCAGATTTCTGGGCCTAATACACCAACTGAATCTGTTACTGACAATGTTATAAATCTTTCAAATCTTATTCAAGGAACCTATGAATACCAATGGGAAACCACTAATGGTACATGCTTAGCTTCCACTGACTTAGCACAGATTATAATCTCCGATAATTCCGCTCCAACTAATGTTACTATTACTTCAACAGAAATTATCGAAAACAATGAGATAGGAGATGCTATCGGTACATTTTCAACTACAGATACGGATAGCGGGGATACCCATATATATAGCTTGGTTTCAGGAGTTGGTGACGAAGATAATAGCGATTTTACGATTAACGACGTAACCTTACAAGCTAGTGTGCCCTATGATTTTGAAACTAAAGTTTCTTATTCCCTAAGGGTACGAGTAACAGATCTTTTTGGGGAATTCTTTGAACGTAGCTTTCAGATAGACATCGTAAACACGGATAATGAAGATACGGATGGCGATGGTACCCTTGATACTGAAGACGCTTTTCCTTTAAATGAAAATGAAAACACAGATACAGATGGTGACGGTACTGGTGATAATGCTGATACCGACGATGATGGTGATGGTACTCCTGATACTGAGGATGATTTCCCATTAGATGAAAACGAGGATACCGATACGGACGGTGATGGTACGGGCAACAATGCTGATACCGATGATGATGATGATGGTACGTTGGATGCAGATGATGCCTTTCCTTTGGATGATACCGAGGATACGGATGCCGATGACGATGGAATGGGTGATAACGCTGATACCGACGATGACAATGACGGAACATTGGATCAAGACGATGCATTCCCGTTAGATGAAACGGAGGATACCGACACCGATAGTGATGGAACTGGCGATAACGCTGATACAGACTCTGATAATGACGGAACATTAGATGAAGATGATGCTTTCCCATTAGATGAAGACGAAGACACTGATACAGATAATGATGGTGAGGGAAATAATTCCGACACTGATGATGACAATGATGGATATTCAGATGAAGAAGAAATAGCAAACGATACAGACCCACTAGATGACACTAGTTTCTTCATACCTGAAGAAGAAGCGTCTACTCCTGCTCTAGCTAGTTTAGTTCCTGCACAGGCCTTTACGCCTAACGGTGATGGCACTAACGATTCTTGGGTAATTCCAGGTATTGATAATTACCCTAATAATTCGGTAAAGGTTTTTAATCGCTGGGGCACTGTTGTTTATGAAGCCAATGGATATGCGAACGATTGGCAAGGCTTCCATAGGCAAAGAAGCGAGAAGCTGCCACCAGGGTCATATCTGTACATTATCAATCTGGGCAATGGTACATCACCCTTAAAAGGATGGATATTTATCAATTACTAAAACGAATTATAAAAAACCACAATAAAAAGACATGAAAATCAAAATCATATCCATACTAACAGTGTTCTTAATTGCCACTGGCCTTAGCGCCCAACAAGACCCACATCGTACTTTTTACAATTATCAAATGAATCTTATCAACCCAGCCTATGCTGGTGCAGAAGAACAGGTTAACATAACTGTTGGTGTACGTAGTCAATGGGCTAACGTAAAAGGTGCTCCAGAAAGTCAAAGTATTATTGCCTCTTCTCCTTTAGGTAAAAATTTAGGTATTGGCATCTCCATTCAAAACGATAAAACATTTATTGAAAAACAGACTTCTATAGCCATAGATTTTGGTTATCTAGTTACCTTAAATGAAAAATATAAACTCTTTTTTGGGCTGAAAGCAAGTGGTAACTCTTATAACATAAATACCCAAGGGTTAATAACCTACGGTGTTGGTCAAGATGGATCATTAATGGACTTTAATAGTAGATTCACTCCCAATATTGGTGCCGGCGCTTATTTAAAACATGATACATTTTTCATCTCTTTATCGGCACCAAGACTACTTTCAAATGAAAGGTTAGAAGAACAAAACGGGATTGCAACTCTGAATTCAGGAAAACAACATTTTTACGCATCCGCTGGCTATAATTTCATGCTAAGCCCTACTATCGACTTACAATTAAGTAGCTTATATCGTTATGTAG
>RCNE010003221.1_pt1 | contig 16601 bp, 17 predicted proteins | sample 2041361 | NCBI WGS metagenome assembly RCNE01 (sample SAMN09708229, study PRJNA481090) | Marine sediment metagenome, whole genome shotgun sequencing project.
GCAACCGAAAGATGTGGGAACAAGGCATAAGATTGAAACACCATGGACAGATTACGGTCTGACGCAGCACTGGTGGTGACGTCCGTGCCATCAATCAGGATCTGGCCTCCGTCAGGTATCTCCAACCCGGCTAAAAGACGAAGCGTTGTGGATTTTCCGCACCCCGATGGGCCAAGCAACGCGGTAAAGCTGCCCTCAGGAATATCCAGCGAGATACCTTCGACGCCTAGCTGTCCGTTCCATCGCTTGGCTACATCCTTCAACACCACAAAAGGCTCTGTCGTCATCTTGCGTCTCCTTCGGCCAAATGCAGCCTGTCTTCTACCTGGTCAAGCAGGGGCGCAAATACTGGAGCGGGTCTCCGGTCCAGAATGACGATGTCAATTTCCGCAATATTGTCTCCAAGTGCCGGAGCCTGACGGCCGAACTTGGAACAATCGGCGACCAGGATTGATTTTTGCGCGTTTGCTCGGATTTTCTGACGCGCCCTGACCTCGGTGGAGTGGAAGTCCAAAAGGCCGCCATCCAGTGCGACGCCCGCCGCACCAAACACGGCAAATTCGGCCCGGTAATGCCCAAAGAACTCGAGAACTTGATCGCCAAGAATATCACGGTCCGGCAACCGCAACTCTCCACCCGGTAGGATGATCCTGTTTGAAACCTCATCGCTTAGCACCATTGCCGCGCTCAGATTGTTGGTAATCACGGTCAGGCTTTTTCGCCGACGTAAAGCCTGCGCGACACTGAGCGGCGTCGAGCCGATAGAAATAAAAACCGTCGACCCATCCGGTATCATCTCTGCTGCGGCTTCGCCAATTGCTCGTTTACCTGCTGGGTTCGTACCTGCTCTTTGGTCAAACGGTGTATTTAGGAACTCTCGGCTCAGCTCAATCCGCCCGTGTACACGATGCAGCATGTCATCTTCGCACAGCGCATCGATGTCGCGTCTGATTGTCTGCATGGATACATCAAATTTCTCAGAAAGTGCCCCGACAGTTACCGCGCCCTGCTCCATGACAAGAGCCGAGATCGCTTCTCTGCGTGTACGCTTCTTTGATGACATCCGGCCCCTGTCCTTTGATTCTTCAGCCACGGTAGAGTGATTAAAGCGCCAAAACAACAAAAAGGTTCCAAAATCCAACCACGGTCCAACATCCTGACAGCCAATCAGCCATAATTCGGCAGAAGTCGCCAAAAAATCAACGATTTACCAACATTATTTTTGGCGTTTTGTTGTTTTTTCTTTCCATTTATCTGCTGATCCGTACCATGACGTTCAGCGTCACCGACTCATTCTTTCCTCTGGAGCAGATATGTTAACGACCCAGTCCATTTTTGATCGGTACCAAGAGATTCGCGCACGCCTCCCGGCAGCCGCCTCTCAGGAAAGTACGGTCGATATCCAGTCCTTGTTGGATATTTCAGATAATTTTGACGCCTTCGTCTTTGATGCATTCGGCGTACTGAACGTTGGCGAAACACTGATACCGGGCGCGGATCGTCGCCTGAACGAATTGCGCGAAAGCGGTTGTGCCATCAGGATTTTGACGAACGCAGCCAGCTACGACCGCAATGGCGCAATCGCAAAATTTAAGAGGCTGGGGTTAGCGCTGATCGACGATGAAATCATCACAAGCCGCGAAGCAGTACTAACGCACCTGATGAGCGGCGATTGGGGAGTGATTGCGGCCACAGAAGACAAGCTTGATGACATTTCGGTAGCGACGACGCGCCTCGGTGATAGGCAAGTAGATTACGACAAGGTTGACCGGTTTTTATTCCTGTCTACCGCTGATTGGACCGATCACCGCCAGAAACTACTCGAAGCATCTATGCAACGCCGCCCCCGTGACCTCCTAATCGGCAATGCAGATCTTGCTGCTCCCAGAAGCGATGGATTTTCATTGGAACCAGGATATTTCGGACACCTGATCGCGGACAAGATTCCGGGTTATGTCCGTTTTTTCGGAAAACCCTTTCCCGAGGTCTACGATCTGATTGAACAAACACTCCCTGAAGTGCCAGCACATCGCATTGCCATGTGTGGCGATACTCTCCACACTGATATCCTCGGCGCATCTGCCCGCGGCTGGCGCACGGTGCTGGTTTCACAAGACGGATTGTTTGCTGGCCATGACACAAACACGTTTTCACAAACATCCGGGCTTTTTGCTGACTGGCGGCTGGCGCGTATCTGATGAACATTTCGCTCGCATGCACGCAGGCCATTCTGAGCAAACACTCGTTTTTTGACGTAATGAATACTGTTTGGGAAGATCACATGTCTCGGGCCTCGTCTCTCCCATTTAAACTCTACCCCCGAAATCGAAACCGTCCTAGACTCTGACCATGCCAGTATTGACACTTTACGATCACCGAAGTTCGATCTGCTCACAGATGGTGCGGTTGGCGCTTGTCGAGAAAGGATTAAGCTTTCGACGCCGCGAGATCGACATAATGGAAACCAGCGAGCAATTTGAACCTTGGTATGTGGCAATGAATCCGCGCGCCGTCGTTCCAACGCTTAAGATCGATGATGAGGTCGTGACAGATACAATCAGAATCGTGAACAAGGCTCAGATGTTAGCCGGCCCCGACCTGTCAGGCGATGAAACGACGCAGGGCTGGCTGACAGATATTATGGCGCTGCATTATGGTGTTCTTCTCTACCGAAACCGGCTGGATGTCGACGGGACCGCACCGCAGATCATCGCGCGCGGTCAGTTCTTGGAGCAACTAGCCAAAGACCGCGCCGACTTGGCCGTAACAACGGAAGCTCGCCTGGAAGGAAACCGCCGGTTCCAGGCTTTGCTTCGGAGTCCCAGCGAAATTGCAAAGCATCTTGATGCTACTCGGGCTCTTGTGGCCCTGATGATCGCTGCAGTGGGTGACCACCCGTATCTTGCCGGCAAAGGGTATTCTCTAGCGGATCGTTTTGCGACGGCAGCACTCGCCCGGTTCACCATTCACGACCTTGACGCTTGGTGGGGAAATACGCCGCTGGAAGCTTACTATGCGCGGATGAAGGTTCGACCTAGCTTTGCTTTGGCGGACGTTATTGATACCGGAACCGAACGAGATCTTTAACGGTTCTGACCATAGACGGAACAAGATGTATGACTGAGAATCTCGATGATCTGGTCGCTGCGGCAAATGCGCCGCTGACGGACCCTGAAATGAACCGGATCGTTGGAACCGGCACACCCCGGTTCGAGCTTTACCACTTCGCCTTGTCGCTTTGTTCGCAAAAGGTTCGGGCCTGCCTTGCCGAGAAAAACGCCACTTTTGTTGCGCATGATATCAACCTTCAGATGCCTCTCTTGGGAAATTACGATCCCGGGTATGTTCGGCTTAGACTTACAGCTGATCCCGGCGAAGGTTTCGCCACGGAGTATACCGGACGATCGAGCGTTGGCACTGAAGGATTTGACCCTGCAGTCGTTCCGACTCTGGTAGATCGTGAAACGGGGATAGTAGTCGTGGACAGCCTTGCGATCTGCCGCCACGTCGACCTGATCACAGAGCCCGCCGGCGCTCTTGTTCCTCTTGATCTGGCGCACAACGTGGCTCGGGAGCTGGCGATCGTGGATGCTACGCCTCATGTTGCGGTTCTATATGGTGCCCATCCGGATTTGGACTTTCGTCCCGAGCGCCTGCGCAAAGGGATGCCGGGTGTCCATGATCGCAAGATTACAAAGATCAAAGCGGCCCGTGAAATGGTCTTGGGCGAACCAGCGTTGATCGCCGCCTACGACGCGAAGATCGCAAAAGAGGAGGCCGCCCGAGACTATGTGACAACTCCGGACCTGATGCGAGCCTCAGTAAACAAGATGTTGGCCATCGTGGCCAAACTGGACACGCGTCTTGGCGACGGCCGAAAATGGATAGGCGGTGATAGCTTCACGCTGGCAGACGTTTTTTGGTCGGTGTCATTGTTTCGGATGAAATGGCTTGGAATGGCATTTGTCTGGCAAGGTGGGCACACGCTGAACATCGAAACACGACCTTCGGTTGCCTCCTATGGCGCCCGCCTGTTTGAGCGCGCCGCTTTTCGCGGGTCGGCAATCGATTGGCCTGGCGTCCCGCGATCGGAATATGTCTCCGAACACTACAGCAGTTGATCAACACTCGGGCGATGTTGCGCGTGCTTGCTGCAGGCCAGAACCCTCACTGTTTTGTTGCACGACCCTGCTCAATTCACAACATAAGCGCCTTAACCTGCGCTACTGAAACGCCTGCCGCCGTCGTCTGAAATCAGATCGAACGCTTCTCTTCATCCGACCAACGCCGCTTCTACTGCTTTCCCGCCATAGAATGCCCCTTAGAGTCCACTATCGATAGTGGACTCTAAGGCGCCAAAAAAACGCTGACTTTAGGCGGGGGACACCGGACGCTTACGAAGAGACAGCGGAAACAGTCGACACGACCCATGAGACTTCAATCACGTCCGTGCCTTCTCGAAGGCCTCCCAAGCGGCCTCAAAACGGGCAAAATCAAAGCCCGGCTCGCGGGCGGGACCGAGCACCAGATGTTCGGTGCTCTGCATTTTTCGAATGGCGGCGTCGAGCATCGGGATCACCTCGGGCGGGACCACAACCGCGCCGTGACGGTCGGCATGCACCAGATCGCCGGGTTCCACGGTCAGGCCAAAGACCTTGACCGGGACATTGAGCGCCGTGACATGGACAAAGCCGTGGCTAGGGCCGATGGAGCCAGCGACCACGGGGTAATCGGGGGCCATGTCGCCAAGGTCGCGCATCACCCCATTGGTCAATGTGCCGGCCAGGCCGAAGCCTTTGTGGATGGTGGTGTTAACCTCGCCCCAGAAGGCGCCGATGGCGTTTGGCACGTCTTCGTCTTCAATCACACAGACCGAGGGCTGCGGCGCCTCTGCCATTTGTTTGTAATAGGCCATGCGGCGGTCGCGGATCACATCCGGAGCCTCAGTTGGCGGGGCGAGTGCAGCAATTTTCGCTGTACTGGCGTAGCCCACGATCACACCCGATGCCTCATTGATCAGCATCGTGCCTCGGGTAAAAGCACTAAAGCCGCGTTTTCCTTGGGCGACTTCGATCGCGTTGCAAATTGTGGGTGTGTCGACTTGTTGCAGTAGGGCATGGAGAGATGGAGTCATTTGATACTTTCCTTGAGCCAATGGGTCAGCGCGACGGTGGTCGCCGCAGGTCGTTCGAGCGTAGGCAAATGCCCTGCGCCATCGATTACGCAGAGAGTTGAGTGGGGCATCAGCGCGTGCATCAATTCGTGGCGCGCCACAGGACACAGTGCATCGTCACGTCCGCACAGCACTAGCGCCGGTTTCTTGAAACGGCGCAGCGTGCTGCTTTGGTCAGGGCGGTCGCGCAAGGCGATGGATTGACGGATGAAAACCTCTGGGCCCAGTGCCAGCGCCATGTCCATACACAGATCAAGGATGCGAGGACGGTCGGGGCCGTTGGCCAGGTAATTGGGCTTCATCTCGTCGCGCATCACGCTGGCGAGTTGCCCGGCGCGGGCTTTGTCGATCTGTGGCGCGCGGCTGGCTTTGACCGCGTCAGTTTCAGCCAACGGGTTTGTGTCGAGCAGCGCCAGACGGGTGACCCGGTCGGGAGCCTGGCGGAGCACTTCCATTGCAACGATGCCGCCCATCGAAAGGCCCGCGAGGGCAAAACGATCCGGCGCCTCGGCCAGCACGGAGACGGCGAGGTCAGCGACATTGTCGGCAACCGTGATCGGAAGGGCGGTGCCACCCAATTCCGCGATCTGGGGCGCAAACAGCCGGGCATCACACATCATGCCCGGCAAGTAGATCAGCGGCTCAGTCACTTGATCTGTGCCGCCCCTTCGGAGAGTGCGGACAGCTTAGCATAGGCGATGTCCGGGTCGACGGCACCGAAACCCGCGAAGGTGCCAAAACCGCAATCAGAACCCGCGATGACCCGCTCGGAACCGACAATGTCGACGAAGCGCGCAATGCGTTGGGCCACCAGATCGGGGTGTTCGACAAAATTGGTGGTGGTGTCGACAACGCCGGGGACCAGCACTTTACCATCGGGAATTTCAGATTTTCGGTCGCGGAAAACGGTCCATTCGTGGCCGTGACGAGGGTTTGAAGTTTCAAACAACAGGTAGCGCGCCTTGGCGGACATCAGCGTGTCAAACATCTTGGCCATGGGAATGTCGCAGACATGCGGGCCTTCGTAATTGCCCCAGCAAATATGGATGCGGACCTTGTCCTCGGGCACGTCTTGAAGCGCGTGGTTGAGGGCCTCGACGTGGGAAGCGGCAATTTTGAGGAATTCGTCATCGCTGAGGTCGTTGAACAACATGTGCCGCGACAGCGCCAGATCGGGGCAGTCCAGTTGCAGGTCGAGGCCAGAGGCCACGATGGTTTGGTATTCTTCTTTCATCGCGTCGGCCAGCGCGGCCAGATAGGCGTCGCGCGTGGGGTAGAAATCGTTCTGCAGGAAGAGCGAGATCACGCCCGGAGACGCTGCGTTCATAAAGCCGCGCTCAACGCCGTGTTCCGCCATACCGGCTTTGAGATTAGCGATGTCTTTTTGCAACTCGCCCTGCCCTTTCGACGCCACCGCGCCGACGCACATCGGGCGGGCATATTTGGGAGTTCCCCCATCTTCGGCTAGACGTTTGAGGAAGCTGGGGAATTTTTTGAGATCTGCCGGCGCATTGCGCGGGCTGTCGCCACCAAAACCAGTGTAGCGATCTTTGACATAGGTGGCGTAGCTGATCTTGGATGTTTCGCCATCGGAAACGATGTCGATGCCCGCCTCCTTTTGTTTCCTCACCGTTACAGACACGGCAGCGGTCATGCAGGCGTCAAACTCGGCGGCATCATAAGGTTTGCTGTTTTCGCGGGCAAAAATGTAATCGACCACGTCCTGAGTGCGGGGCAGTGATCCAACATGAGTGGTTCTTATAGGCATGGGTTAATCCTCGTCTTTGCGCGCCATCAGCACGCTGTGTCGGTTGCATTCGGGGTCTTCGGCCAGAAAGCCGGTGAGCCGCAGGCCTTGCTCTTGCAGGATTGTGGCATATTCGGCGGGCGAAAGGCTGGCGTGGTAGACCGGTTTTCTGCCGACAGTGCCGTCGGCTTCGCCATCTTTTGGGCCAACCGTGAGCAGAAGGGAGCCGCCCACGTTCAGGTGACCGGCAAAGCGCGGCAGGCAGGCACGTTGCTCGGTTTGGGTGAGGTGAAAGAAACTGTCCCACGCGATGACACCGTCAAAGCGCTCGCCACCCAGATTGAGTTTGCGCATGTCGCCGACGCGCCAGTCGTCTTTAGGCCAGCGGGCGCGGGCGATGTCGAGCATGGCGGTGGCGAAATCCATTCCGGTGACGACAAAACCTTCGGCTTTGAACCATTGGGCGATGGGCTCGCCGGTGCCGCAGCCCAGATCAAGCACCTTGCCCCTGGCGGGCAGACAGGCCGCGAACCGAGCCAGCCAACGCGCCTCGAACAGCGCCCGCGAGCGTTGAGTGTCAAAGGCGGTAGCCTCGGATTCGTAGACGTCGCGGGTATCTTCGGGAGAAGCGCTCATGATTGGGACAGCTCCGGCCCCACTTGGTCGAAATGCAGCTCCGCGTCGTGACGCCGCAGGTCTCCTTGTGCATAACAGCACATTTCGCAGTCGCCAAAGCGCGCATCGAAATCCCGCGACGCAAAAATCGGCACGATGGAGAGAAGCTGAGCGATAATCTCAGCCCTGCCACGTCAGGCCAGCGGGGTCGCCGGTGCCGATCACGTGGTACATCGCCGCCTCCCCTGTCATCGACGGTACGGTGGAATGGGCTAGGTTTTGGGGCACCGACATGGTGTCGCCGGGGGCTAGCGTTGCCGTGCCGCCGTCCCAATCGACACGCCAATGACCTTTGACGGGCATCAGCACCGAGGGGTGAGTGTGGGTGTGTTTTACCTCGGACGCGCTGGCGCGGCTGATGAAGTCGACCTCGAAGCCGGGTTTGTCCCGCAAAAGGCCGGTTTCGCCGATCACCTTGGCAGGATTTTTGTCGGCCAGAGCGACCATATCCCAGTAGCGCGCGATGTGGTTGGGCAGGACTTGCGCCGTGGTCAGCTCGGGGCGTTTGGCCAGTTCTTCGTCGGACATGACCGGCATCGGCTTGACCCCGTCGGGCAGGCGTTGCTGTTTTTTGGTGTCATAAAGCTTGCCGGTTTCGGCAAGGATCAGCCCGTGATTGGCGGCGTCTTCGATCACTTGCGGCGCCCACATGACACCGCCCCCTGCATCGTCGCCGCCAAGGATTGCCATGATCATCCCGTAGTCCGTGCCGATGTTTTCAAAGCCTCGGAAAATGCCGGTCGGGATGTTGATGATGTCGCCTTGTTCCAGCACCACCTCGCCTGCATCACCCCAGCGACCCCAGAAAAAGCGCCAGCGGCCGGAAAGGACAAAAAACGCCTCGGCGGTGTGGTGGTCGTGCAGAGAATTGCGGCAGTTGGGCGGCTGGCCCGCCGCGCCAATGTTGAAACCATGCGGGATCGCGATATGCACATGCTGGTCGGGGGATTCAGAAACCCCACCGCCGATGATGGTGAAGTTTTCCTTCTGATCGCTGCCCGGTGTGTGGGCGTCGATAAAGGCAGGGGCACAGGTCGCCGTAGCGAACGATGCGGGTTTCCATGTCTTGTGGTGTCATTTGATTGAGTCCTGAATGTGGTTCTGTGGGAGTTTACTGGAGTTGTTCCCCTCGCCGTTCGGCGGGCGTAAGTTCAGCCTCCGGGCACGGCGGCTCGCCAGAAACCCGTGCGTGGGCAGTAGACATCGCGCGCGTCGCCACATCACGCCACCCCCGTGTGCAGTAGTATCTGCTTCCAGATCGCCACTTCGTCAATCAGGGTAAATTCACGGCGCAGGCCCCATTCGCCCCACTCCGCGTGGGTGATGCCCATAACATGCACCTCGGCACCCGTGGGCGCACCAAAGAAACCGGACGCGCTGTGCTTGCCCGTCAGCGACCAGCGCACGGCGGCACGGTTCGGCGTGCCCGCGTCGCAGCGCCCGATCTGGTGGTGTATCTCGAACTTTGCCGTTGGGAAGGACGAGCGCAGTCGCATCCAGTCGGTTTCAGCGAAGTCCCATGACCAGCCATTGCGGGCACCCCAATGCTCAGTGCAGACCGCGCGGTCATATTCGCTGCGGATGACGGTGAAATCTTTGTCCATGATCCGGTGCAGGATGCTCGCCAGCTTTGCGCCCCACTCGTTCTCATTGCCGCGCCCTAGATAAGGGCCGATCACGTCATGGGACGGATGGAAGGGGCGCGTGCACTTGTCAGGTCCGCCCTCCTGCTCGATCTGCCAAGCCGCGTATTCCTTTGGGTTCCAGCCTAACTGCCGCGCGATGCCACCCACATCCCGGATCAGCCATTCGTCGTCGATGACATCATTCATAGCTGCGCAATCGGCGATAGTACGGACCTGAAAAGACTTGCCTGTCGGCGGCCCGAACACCCCGTGACCCGTATGCGTTCCGCCTGTTACGATTCGATGAGACGACAAGTAGCGATCCCCGTCCTGCGACCAGATCACATCCTCGCCCAGCAGGTAGCGGTCGGGGAATTCCGCCAGCGTCGCGAGCGTCCCGTCGATCACGCTGGCATTGCCGCACACCAGTCCCGAGGGGAAGCGCATTGGAATATCCTTGCCGTAATAGTGGTGCAAAGTGGCAAGGCCACGGTCTTCCCAAATCTCTTTGGTGATCTTCAGGATGTAGTCTGGCAAATCCTTGAACTGGTTTGAAAAACCTTTCATTCGTGCTGTCCCGTTAAGAGCGATATCTGTTTTCAGATCGCGGTTTCGTCGATGAGTGTGTGTTCGCAGTGGGGGACTCAGCAAGCGTCACTATGTTCGCAGCGATGACATACGAATTGCCAACCAACGCCAACACTGGAGAACGCACGATCAGCCCGTCCGCATAGCGCTCGCGCAAGGAGTCGATTTCGCGGCACTCCCAGATTTCCTTGGTAATGCCGGTGATGAAACCGCGAACATCGTGCCAGTTGCTGTCAAAGCCTCGCATTGTCTATCTCTTTGCCGGTGCCGTCGATCCACGCCTGATCAATGCCCCCTCGAGTTTCACCCGATGCGCCTGTCGCGAGGGGTCTTCTATCCGTTGCATCAACGCCTCGACGGTTTGCCCTACCATGCGGTTGATCGGCTGGCGGTAGCTTGTCAGATTATAGGCTGGCCAAGCGGCAATCGGCACGTCGTCAAAGCCCGCAACGCTGACGTCTTCGGGCACTCGCAGTCCCAGCTTGAAACGCAGGGCGTCCACTACAGCGAAAGCCATATGGTCATTGCAGACAAAAATCGCCTCTGGCCGATCCGTGCCTGCGCACATCTCGAGCGCTGAGGCACGCGCGCCCGCATAAAGGAAATTGCCTACTTGTCGCGCAGACAAATCCAGCCCCGCAGCAGCCAACCCGTCGCGAAAGCCCTGCTCGCGGTCCCGCTGGGTCGAGGCTTCTTCATGGCCAGCGATATAGCCGATAAGAGTATGGCCTAACTCCGCAAAATGGGTACCGATAGCAACGCCGCCGCCGTAGTTATCCGTCGTAACCGACGACATGCTAGCATCGTCTTGTTCACGGTTGAACAGTACGACAGGAATGCCATGCTCCGCGCAGCGCGTGCTTAGACTGGAAGACATCGACACTGATGCAAGGACGATCCCTTCGACCTGATAGTCAAGGATCTCTTCCATCACCGCCTGCACCCCGTCCCCAACAGTGGGTGAGGCCATGAAGATTAGCACGTGATAGCCGCGCTCCTGTAGGGCGTTGGACAACCGCTCGACTGCCTCGGGATAGAATTGGTTTTCCAGATAGGCTACGACGAGCCCGATCATCCGGCTTTTACCTGTGATCATCGCACGCGCCATTGCGTTGCGACGGTACCCCAACTCTGCGGCGGCCTTCTTCACCTTTGTGACAGTCGCGGGCGAGGCTGACGCGCCTTGGGTGAATACACGGCTGACGGCTGACTGGCTTACGCCAGCGCGCTGTGCCACCTGAAGGGAGGTAATCTTTTTCTGCATCAGTCTGCGGTCCACCCGCCGTCGATCAGCATATGTGTGCCAGTCATCAGCGCCGAGGCGTCAGAGGCCAAATAGACTACCGGTCCCATAATGTCGGTGACCTCGCCTACGCGGCCCAGCTTAATCTTCCCCTCGATCCAGCGGACTCGTTCGGGGTTCTCGAACGTCACTTCGGTCAGGGGAGTGCGGATGAAGGTTGGGCAGATGGTATTGACGCGAATTCCCTGCGCGCCCCACTCAATGGCCATCGCTTTAGTGAAACCTTCCACCGCGTGCTTAGTGCCGCAATAGACTGCACGGTCGACGCCGCCGACATGAGCCATCTGGCTGGTGATGTTGATCAGCGAACCGGGCTTGCCTGCAGCGATCAGGCCTTTGGCCACGGCGGTCGTCAGGAAATACGCGCCCTTGAAATTCAGGTCTGACACGCGGTCGAAATCGTCCTCTTGCGTCTCAAGGGCGGGGCTATGGACAGCGAGGCCTGCGGAGTTCACCAAAATGTCGAATGGGCCAGCCTCGGCCACAGCGGCTTGCATCACAGAAATGTCCGAGACGTCGAGCGGCAAGACGCGGGCGTTGAACCCTGCATCCCGCAGCTCTTGCGCCGTTGCGTCCAACTTGTCAGCAGAGCGGGCGGCAAGCGTAACCTCAGCCCCAACTTCGGCCAATGCCACGGCGCAGGCCAGACCGATACCGGAGGACGCGCCCGTGACCAAAGCACGCTTGCCGGACAAGTTGAAAGATGGAGTCTGTGGCAGACTCATTCAACGACGTCTTTATAAGGAGCCGCACCGCCATAAGGCACATTGATGCCACCGTAACGGCGCACGCGTACGTTACATTGTTCGGCATGACCGACGAAACCTTCAAGGAGACTAAGACGCGAGCCGTAGGCACCGATCTCAGCCGCGGCAGCATCGCTGGTAATTTTTTGATAACTATGCGTTTTCAGGTACTTGCCGACCCAAAGTCCACCCGTGTAGCGGCCCGCCTTCTTGGTGGGCAATGTGTGGTTGGTGCCGATAACTTTATCGCCATTGGCGACGTTAGTGCGGGGCCCGAGGAATAGCGCACCATAGCAAGTCATGTGCTCGAGGAACCAATCGTCACGGTCGGTCATGACCTGCACATGCTCGCTTGCGATGTCGTCCGCGACCGCCAACATTTCGTCATAGGTGTCGCAGACAATCACCTCTCCGTAATCCTCCCAGCTTTTCGATGCCGTGTCGGCAGTGGGGAGGATTTTCAACAGGCGGTCGATCTCAGACAGAGTGTCTCTGGCCAACTTTTCGGAATTGGTCAGCAACACCGCGGGCGAGTTGTAGCCATGCTCCGCCTGCCCCAACAGATCGGTGGCACAGAGCTCGCCATCGACGGTGTCGTCAGCGATCACCATGGTCTCGGTCGGGCCGGCAAACAGGTCGATGCCCACGCGGCCAAAGAGCTGGCGTTTGGCTTCGGCGACAAATGCGTTGCCGGGGCCGACCAGCATATGCACCGGCTCGATCGTCTCAGTGCCAATGGCCATGGCGCCAACGGCCTGAATGCCACCCAAAACGTAGATTTCATGCGCACCGCCCAGATGCATCGCGGCGATCACGGCGGGGCTTGGTTCGCCGTTAAACGGCGGGGTGCAGGCAACGATGCGCGGCACCTTGGCAACGCTTGCGGTGGCAACCGACATATGAGCGGAGGCGACCATGGGGAACTTGCCGCCGGGCACATAGCAACCCACCGATTGCACGGGAATATTCTTGTGACCGAGAATTACGCCGGGCATCGGTTCCACTTCAATATCAAGCATTGAGTCCCGTTGCGCCTGCGCAAAGTTGCGCACCTGTTCTTGGGCAAAGCGGATGTCAGCCATGTCGCGGTCAGGCACTTTGGAGATGATGCCCTGAATGTCGTCGTCGGACAGCCGGTAGCTTGCGGGGCTGTAATTATCGAACTTCTCGGCCATCTCGCGCACTGCCGCATCACCACGAGCCTCAATGCTTTTCAGTCCATCTTCGACGATAGCGCGCACCTTAGCGTCATCCTCGGCGCGGTCAGCTTCCGAGCGGGCCGTTTTCAGGTGGCGAACAGTCATTTTTTGCGTCCTTATTCGGGATGTTGCGGCGCTTTGCTGCCATTATCGAAGTGCTCCCAGCCGTGGCCATCGAACACGTCGCGGCCAAGCTGGGCGAGAACCGATGGAAAGTCGACAGAGACCCAATTGTCTTTGATCCGCCCGTCTTCGACCTTCCAGAAGTCCATATACGGGATTTTTACCCGTTTGCCGGTCGCCTCGATGCCCATAAATGGGCCAGAGTGCTTTGCCTCAATATGGCCGAAGCAGGAGGCCCACTCCCCCTCGCAGATGAAGCGGTCGGTTTTGTAGTCGCGCTCGGTAAAGGCGGCGCGCAGAGGCAGTTGCCAGTTGTTGCGGAACGCAGCGAGGTCTGGCTTGGTGCCGCAGCCTTGATTGCCCATCCAACGAAAGTCCTCATGGAAATGGGAGGCCATGTCGTTGGAGTTGGCGGCAAGCGCCGACTCCATCCGCAAGATAACTTGGCGGGTTGCCTCTGCCTGTTCGGTCGGCGTCATCAGATTGCAGTCCTTTCGCCAGAAGCCGTATCAAAGAGGTGGCAGATAGAGGCGGGGATTTTGGCTTGCACGGTCTCACCAATCTCAGCGCGGTAGTCTTTGTTAGTCTTAATCGAGACCAGATCGCTGCCAAGCCGCCATGTGATCATGGACGCCTCGCCCAGCAGTTCGATGGAATACATCGGCGCCGAGATTTGCCCGTCTGCGGCGACGATTTCGGCGTCTTCCGCGCGGAAGCCCAACGTGATGTTGCCCGACGGACCTTTGGGCAGGCCTTCGACCCTGATGCTGTCGCCGGTAAAGATGCCGTCTTTCAGCGTGCCTTCAACGAGGTTCATCGCAGGGGAACCAATAAAGCTGGCGACAAATGTATTGGACGGCATGTCATAGATGTCCGTTGGTGTGCCAACTTGCTGGATCTTACCCGCATTCATGACGACAACGCGATCAGCCAGGGTCATTGCCTCGATCTGGTCGTGGGTCACGTAGACAGTTGTTGTCTTGAGCTTGGATTGCAGGTTTTTGATTTGCGCCCGGGTGCTGACGCGCAGCTTTGCATCAAGGTTAGACAGCGGCTCATCCATCAGGAAGACGGTGGGCTTACGTACGATGGCGCGCCCTAGGGCGACCCGCTGACGCTGGCCGCCGGAAAGATCGGCGGGGCGGCGGTGCATAAAATCCTCAAGCTCGGTCATGCGAACGGCGTTCATCACCATCTCATCATGCTTTTCTTTGGGCACCTTACGGACGCGCAGGGGAAAGCGTATGTTCTCGTAAACTGACAAGTTGGGATAAAGACCGTAGGACTGAAACACCATGCTGATGTCACGGTCCTTCGGCTCAAGATCATTGACGACACGGTCGCCCAAAATGATCTCGCCATCGGTTACATCCTCAAGCCCTGCGATCATCCGCATGGTCGTTGACTTACCGCAGCCTGATGGCCCCAACAGCACGAGGAATTCCTCGTCAGCGATGTCGAGATTGAAGTTGTCGACACCCACGAAGGTGCCCCAGCGCTTGTTGACATTCTTGAGTTGAAGTCTGGCCATATCTGAGCCCCTTATCCCTTGACGGCGCCAGCGGTCAGCCCGCTCACGATTTGACGTTGAAAGAACAAAACCATCACGAAAAGCGGCGCCGTGATGGACACAACCGCCGACACGGCGAACATGACATTGCCCTTGGTTTGCGTGGTGCCAAGAAAGCTTGCGATCTTGGGCACCATTGTTTGGTTATCTTTGCTCAGCAGCATCGACGTCACTGCGAAGTCATTGTAGGCCAGCAGGAAGCTGAACAGACCTGTCGTAATAACCCCCGGCCACATTACTGGGATAATCACGAGCCGGAACGCCTGAAAACGGGTACAGCCGTCGACCATGGCACTCTCATCCAGATCCTTGGGGATATTCTTGAAAAACGAATGTAGCATCCACAGTGTGAACGGCTGATTCATCGCGACCAGCACGATGGTCGTCGTGGACAGCCGCCCCCACAGGTTCCATTCAAAGAACGGCAACAAATACCCCGACACCAGCGTGATTGGCGGCATAGCGCGAAATATCAGCGCGAACAGCAAGAACCAGAACGCATACCGATAGGTTGACCGCGCCAACGCATATCCCCCCAGCGTCCCGCACGTCAGCGAAATAGTTACCACGAAAACGCACACAACCGTGGTGTTGAGCGCCGCGCGCCAGAATTTTTCCTGCACCCAAGCCCCTTCATAGCCCGCACCAGTAAAGCTGCCGCCGGTTTCCACTTGCGTCATGGTGCCGAACATGGCGTTGGCCCAGTTCGCTTTGGAAAAGAAATCACCTTCGACTTTGAATGACCCCCAAAGCGTCCAAAGGAACGGGAACGCAGCGACGATCAGCCAGATCACCAAGAAAGAGGTGGCCATTATCCGAACCGTGGCCGGTTGACGAATAGTTTGTGACATGTGCTTGCGTCCTCTTATTTGCTGTCAAAGTCGCGGTATGTCCGAACAAGGACAGGCGACAGAAGGATGGCGATGCCGATAATGGTCAGCACCGATGTTGCAGCGGCCGAAGACAGCAAGCGCGTCTCGCCTCCCAGATCGTTATAGATCGCATAGGACAGTGACGTGGCATGCGCCGATGCCGAGAAACTTATTATCGGCTCGAACACACGGAAATTGTCCATCAATTGAATTAGCGCCACAAAGGTCACCAGCGGCGTCAAATGCGGCAAAACAACAAAACGGATGCGCTCCCACCGCGACGCGCCATCAACCATCGCGGATTCCAGCGTGTCTGTGTTGACCGTCTGAAGCCCCGCATAAAATACAACGAAAGCAAACGGGGCCGAGTGCCAGACGCCGTAAACCATCAGCATGATCCACATAAGACCCGTCGAGGCCTTGACCGACAAGGTCGGATCATCGGTCAGCCATTGCAGACCGGTCCCGAGAACGCCGCGCGCGTCGACCATCCAGAACAAGATCAGCGAACCGACAAGCGGCGTCACGATCATCGGCAAAAGCGAGAAAAAGATCGTCGGCCCTTTGAAGGCCCTGGCAACCGAATTGACTGCGATGGCAATAAAAAAGCCCAGAATAATCGTCAGCGGTGTGACGATAGCAGTGTAGGTCAGGGTAAAGCCAAGCGCCTTATAGAATGGAAGGTTCATCAGGCTGCGCCCGAAATCGGGCAACCCATCGGCGTTCACCCATGCGACGGAGACTTCGCCAAAGGCTAGGTGATTGCGGTCCTTATAGACATCCAATCCAGCAAACTGGCCCAGCGGCTCGGCTTCGCGAATGGCGGCGGTGGCTTCCAGATCGACGGAGGTCTCCATCTCGCAGCCAAAGGGTCCGCAATTTTCGACCTCAACGACGACCTGCTTGTGGGCAGTGTAAAATGATTGGGTCACGACCGACACGATCGGAAAAGCGATGAACGCCAACATCAACAAGGAGGA
>RCNE010000829.1_pt1 | contig 16599 bp, 15 predicted proteins | sample 2041361 | NCBI WGS metagenome assembly RCNE01 (sample SAMN09708229, study PRJNA481090) | Marine sediment metagenome, whole genome shotgun sequencing project.
TTTTTCAGTAATACCTTCAGTCTTTATCTTATCTATTTCTTTATAGATAGCATTTTCTAAATCTTCATGTTTCACCCCTTTATTCGTTACAGTGTATACATAAAAAAGGCTTGGGTCAAAACTTTCGCTATAGTTCGTAAAAATTTGAGTTGCTAGTTGTTGCTTATCTACCAATTCAGTATATAGCCTTGAAGATTGCCCGCTAGATAGTATAGAGCTTAAGATACTTAGTGCATAGTAATCTTCATTTTTTGCGTCGGGTGTCTTATAACCAATGACCAAATAAGGGGTAGCTACATCTTTTTGAACCGTAATTCTACGTTCACCTGTTTGTGGAGGCTCTACAATATTAACTGGAGGAGGTGCAGGTTGAGAAGGAATAGGTTCTAGATATTTTTCGGCTAAAGCCTTAATCTTTTCAAATTTAATAGCACCAGACATGACGACAACACAATTATTAGGTGCATAATAGGTTTTAAAGTATAGCTCTAGATCTTTTTGTGTCCAGTTTTTCATATCATCTTCATAGCCTATTACGGGCCAATGGTATGGATGTTCTTGAAATGCCGTTGCTTCAACAGATTGAATGATATTTCTCCACGGTGAATTTTCTAAGCCTGTTCGACGTTCACTTAACACTACTCCTCGTTCACTTTCCACCATGTTAGGGTCAATTGTTAAACTTGAAATACGGTCAGCTTCTAGGTCAAATATTACTTCGGTAGCAGAAGATGGAAACCAATTCGTATATGCCGTAATGTCATTTCTAGTATAGGCATTATTAGCACCACCATTAAATTCCATTGTTTGGTCAAATAGTTTGGGGCCATATTTTTTTGCTCCATTAAACATCATGTGTTCAAAGAAGTGAGAAAGCCCTGTAATGCCTTGATATTCATTACGGCTTCCTACCTTATAGAATAGGTACATATTTGCATTAGGAATTGTAAAATCTTCAACAATCAAAAATTTCATCCCGTTTTTAAGGGTAAAAGTTTTGACGTCATCTGCTTTTATTTGAGTATATCCCGTTATGGAAATTAACAAGAAAAATAGCATCATTATTTTTTTCATATTGACAAGTTTTATTTAATTTTAAAATTACACTTTTTAAGTCTATAAAATATAGTTATTTCGGAAATTCATAGATACGTTGATATGTCATTTCAGTTTCTATATTTGTATCAGATATACCTATCATTTTAAATTCGGTAGCGGTTATTTCTACCCTCCAGCTTTCATTATTTTTTGTTTTAGGCAGAAAAGTTATTTCTGGTTTGTGACCATTTATATGCCAATAGCCAGTGATTCGATTGTCTTTGGGGTTACGTTTTACAAACATACGATCCCAGCGGATGAATAAATAACACTTGTTGTCTGGGTCGAAGGTAGCGGTAATGTCTATATCGTTTTTGGTGACTGTGGTTAAATCCCATAAACCTACTAATTCATCGGCAGTGGCTTTAGGCATTTTTGTAATTTTTTCTAGAGAAACAGTTACAATTCTACCATCTTCTTCACGTAGCCAAGTCATTTTGTCATCATTAAATTCGACAGTAAAAGGGCCGAATTCATCTTTGATGCCCATGGTTTCTGTGGTGGAATAAAGATTATTCTTTTTATCAAATTGCCATGTCCCTTCTGCGTTTTGTAGCCAACCATTACCAGATTGGTAAGATCTATCTTTATTGATTTTTATCCATTTGGCAACAGGCGTCATTGTTTTACCACCAACAATGACTGTTTTTATTTCCCAAAAGTCTACAATCTTTTGGGCATTAATGGTAAGACTATTAAAAATGAGTAGGGTTACAATTAAACGAGCTATTGTTTTCATTATAACGAGATTAAAAATTACTATTCCAAAGGTAAGGTATTTAATTTTTCATAATGAGGTAAGCATTCTTTTAATAACGATTTTAAATGCTCAGGAAAAGAAGTTGATTTAGGTTTGTTAGGAAGGTAACCTGCAGATTTGTGAATGGTTTCATGCCAATATCGCGCCCAAAGACCATCTTCTGTTCTTGCTTTTGCTTGCCAGTGTAGCATGTTTTTATAAAAACTGATTCCGATACGATTGCATAATTTTTTTAATACTTTTTTAGCATCAAGTACTATAAAATTATAATTTATTTATGCTTCCGAAAGATTAGAATAGAATTTGTTTCTAAAGGAGAAATATCAGCTAATAGCCAACAAATCGGGTTCTAAAAATTCTAGCTTGGCTTTTTCGCTATTAAAAATATCTACTTCGCAATGTGCTTTTAGTAAATCTAAAAAATTTCTTCTAAGATGAGGAAACTCTATTATTAAAGCATTAAAATTTGTTGCCTTAGCTTTTTTAATAAAATGATGCATCACTTTAACAGATGCAACAGTCAAGGTTTTATTGAATTTAGTGCCGTCACCATATTTATCGTCGCAATTAGCAATTTGTATACTCAAATTATCAATTGCTTTTTTGATACCATATTTTGTGATATGAATATAAGCGAGGCGCAAATGGGCTTCATGAGTGAAAAGAATTGCAGGCATATCGCAATTACTAAATTTTTCTTCAAACTCATCGTTGGTTAAGAGATGATGTTTTTCAGTCATAATTTTATAGGGTTTAATTGCTTAAACTCTTCCAATAGCTTAACGAAGTTAATTTTTAAATTGATAAAAACAAATTTATTTTATTAACAGGTAATTTTTTTTACAAAGGAGCTTCTTAACGTTGTCGTTACAAAAATGGAGTTCATAGTATTGATTTTTAGCTAGTTATTTGGGTGTAATAAAATTCTTTTTATTACTATGAATAAAATTAATAATTTCATGATGTTGAGCCCATTTTCACTTTGTATATTTGCCGCTTAAATTTTTTAATAAAATAATAAAAAAATGGCTGTATTAGTTGGTAAAAAAGCACCAGAATTTTCTGCACAAGCAGTTGTAAATGGAGGTGTATTTGAAGAAAATTTTTCATTAAATCAATATTTAGGAGACAAGCACGTAGTGCTTTTCTTTTATCCAAAAGATTTCACATTTGTATGTCCAACTGAATTGCATGCATTTCAAGAAAAATTAGTAGAGTTTGAAAAAAGAAATACAGCTGTTGTTGCTGTTTCTACAGATACTGAACAATCACATTGGGGTTGGTTACAATTACCGAAAAAAGAAGGAGGAATTCAAGGAGTAACATATCCTTTAGTGGCAGATACTAATAAAACAATCTCTAAAAATTATGACGTCTTAGCAGGTGATTATTTTTATGATGATAACGATCAATTACAAGCTAGTGGTGAATTAATTGCTTATCGCGGTTTGTTTTTAATTGATAAGGAGGGTATTGTACGTCATCAAATAGTGAATGATTTGCCTCTTGGTAGAAATGTTGATGAAGCTTTGCGTATGGTAGACGCTTTACAATTTAATGAAGAAAATGGTGAAGCATGTCCTGCAAACTGGAATGCAGAAAAAGAAGGGTTAAAAACAACTCATGAAGGTGTTGCTGATTACCTATCAAATCATTTGAATTAATATTCAAAGTTTATATATAAAAAAAGCCAGCAATTAGCTGGCTTTTTTATTTGTATTATTAAAATTAGGCTAGATCAAAACGATCAAGATTCATCACCTTGGCCCAAACTGATACAAAGTCTTTGACAAATTTTTCCTTAGAGTCTTCACATGCATAAACTTCGGCAAGTGCTCTTAATTCGGTATTAGAACCGAAGATAAGATCGGCACGAGTACCAGTCCATTTCATTTCACCAGTTTTGCGATTACGACCTTCGAATACATCATCTGATTCCGATTTTGCGCTCCAAGTTGTACTTAAATCAAGCGCATTGATAAAGAAATCATTAGAAAGTGTTCCTACATTGTTAGTAAATACACCATGGTTAGATTTATCGAAGTTTGTATTTAAAACACGCATCCCTCCAACTAACACTGTCATTTCTGGTGCTGTAAGATTTAATAAGTTTGCCTTATCTATTAACATTTCTTCTGCCGAAACCGTATGATGTGACTTGATATAGTTTCTAAATCCATCAGCTAACGGCTCAAGAGCGGCAAACGATTCTACATCTGTTTGTTCTTGAGAAGCATCTGCACGACCTGGTGTAAATGGAACAGTTACAGTATTACCTGCATTTTTAGCAGCTTCTTCAATGCCTACAGATCCTCCAAGAACAATTAAATCTGCTAAAGAAACCGTTTTACCACTAGTATTAAACGCTTCTTGAATACTTTCAAGTGTACTTAAAACTTTTGATAGTTCAGCTTGATTATTGATTTTCCAATCTTTTTGAGGAGCTAAACGAATGCGTGCACCATTTGCACCTCCACGCATATCAGAACCACGAAAAGTAGATGCTGATGCCCAACCAGTAGATACTAATTGTGATACAGATAATCCAGAAGCAAGAATTCTTTTCTTTAATTCCGTTACGTCCGAATCATTAATCAATTCGTGACTTACTACAGGAACAGGATCTTGCCAAATTAATTCCTCCTGAGGTACTTCGGGACCTAAATAACGCGCAGTTGGACCCATATCTCGATGCGTTAATTTAAACCAAGCACGAGCAAATGCATCTTCAAGTTCAGCTGGATTTTCGTGGAAACGTTTCGAAATAGCTAGATATATTGGGTCCATTTTAAGAGCCATATCTGCCGTTGTCATCATAAGTACTTGCGTTTTTGAAGCGTCACCAGCTCTAGGTGCCATCCGTGCGGCAGATGCTGCAGTAGGTGTCCATTGGTGTGCTCCGGCAGGACTTTTTGTTAATTCCCAGTCATAATTTAAAAGTACTTCAAAATAATCATGATCCCATTGTATTGGGTTAGGTGTCCAAGCACCTTCGATTCCACTAGTAATAGCGTCATCTAAAACACCAGTACCAAAACTATTTTTCCAACCTTTACTCATTTCTTCAATTGGAGCACCGGCAGGTTCTGCACCTACATATTTATCAGGATCAGCAGCACCATGTGCTTTTCCGAAAGTATGACCGCCAGCAACCAATGCAACGGTTTCTTCATCATTCATAGCCATACGACCAAAGGTTTCTCTGACGTCTTTTCCAGAACCAATTGGGTCAGGATGTCCATTTGGGCCTTCAGGATTTACATAGATCAATCCCATATGAGCGGCACCTAATGGATTTTCAAGTTCGATGTCAGCATAACGTTCTTGGTTTCCTAACCATTCTTTTTCAGAACCCCAGTAAATATCTTCTTCAGGATGCCATATATCTTCACGTCCACCGGCAAAACCAAATGTCTCAAAGCCCATAGATTCTAATGAAACATTTCCAGCAAGAATCAATAAATCGGCCCAAGAGATTTTTTTACCATATTTCTGCTTAATAGGCCATAATAGTAAACGAGCTTTATCTAAGTTTCCATTATCAGGCCAACTATTTAAAGGTGCAAAACGTTGTGATCCTGAACCCGCACCGCCACGCCCGTCTTGTATACGATATGTACCAGCACTGTGCCAAGCCATACGTATAAAGAAAGGTCCGTAGTGTCCATAATCCGCAGGCCACCAGTCTTGAGAGTCTGTCATCAATGAAGTTAAATCATTTTTTAAAGCAGCAAAATCAAGAGATTTAAATTCTTTAGCATAATCAAAATTTTCTCCCATCGGATTTGATTTAGCCGTATTTTGACGAAGAATATTTAATTTTAGTTCATTTGGCCACCAGTCTCTATTCGTGGTTCCGCCTCCAGCGCTTTCTTTTAGTGAACCTCCCATAAAAGGACACTTGTTGGTATCGCCATTCATTTTGTTATGTTCCATATAAGTAGTTTTTAGATTTTAATGATATGTTTAAAGATTATTATAAAACTATATAGACAGTATTTTATACGATCGTTTTATATAGCTTAAAGTTACGAAAATTGACTCAAGAATTTAGGTCTTATAAATTGATAGTTTTTATTTTAGAATAAATAAAGTTTATGATAGATATGAAGCGTTAAAATAATTCTAATGAATATGGGGTGTAAAGGCGAATAATTAGTTATTTTTATACCTCATAAAAAAATAGATACTATGGCTTCAATAACACTTAAAGGAAATGCAATTAACTCGTTAGGAGAACTACCAGCTGTTGGTACAAAAGCTCCTGAATTTACACTTATAAAAACTGATTTGTCTACAGCAAGTTTGTCAGATTTTAATGGTTCTAAAGTGGTGTTAAATATTTTTCCGAGTATAGATACAGGCACTTGTGCTGCTTCAGTAAGACAATTCAATCAAGAAGCAGCAGAATTAGAGAATACAAAAGTATTGTGTATTTCTAGAGATTTACCTTTTGCTCAAGCACGTTTTTGCGGGGCTGAAGGCATCGAAAATGTTGTTAATTTATCTGATTTTAGTACTGGAGCATTTGGTAAAAATTATGGTTTAGAAATTACTAATGGCCCTTTAGCACATTTGCATTCTCGTGCGGTTGTTGTTTTAGATGAAACTGGTACAGTTGTATATACTGAGCAAGTTCCTGAAATTGTCGATGAACCAAATTACAAAGCGGCTCTCGAGGCTCTACTAGATGAGTAAGCTATGAAATCTAAAGAAGATGGTTTTTTTATTGGCAGGATAAAAAGTGTAAAGTACGCTTTAAGAGGTATTTTTTTGTTGATTAAAACAGAGCAAAGTATCATGGTGCAATTTATGATTGCTATTATCATGACTGTACTCGGTTTTATTCTCGATATTTCGGCTACCGAATGGATGTTTCAGTTTTTAGCTATTGGTTTAGTACTGGTGGCCGAATCAGCAAATACAGCAGTCGAAAAACTATCAGATTTTGTACATTCAGAATACCACAAAGAAATAGGTTTTATAAAAGATATAGCTGCAGGTGCGCCAGCATTTGCAGCTATTATTGCAATGATAATTGGTTGTATAATTTACCTGCCTAAATTTTAGTAAAATTCTATATTTTAGTAAGCTAAAAATAGCAAGTCGAATTAATCCAACTCAGCAGGAAGCCTGTATAAAATAGTTTTTATAATTAGAAAAACGGCGAGTTGAATATGGTGAATTAAATCTGCCTTATTGTTCATTAATATAGTCAAGTTTTTAGATGAATCGGTTTTGCTAAAATTTGGTTAACAACTTTAACTACTCGTATATTTTTATGTATTTTTGCCAGATACAGTTTTATTAATGGCAAAGAAGAAAAAGGTAATAACCAAGAAGAAAAAAAATTACCGCATCATAAATTTTTTTAAGAACAAGCAAACACATTTAATTTTTGGTGTTTTTTTAGCGCTCTTTAGTGTATTTTTATTGGTTTCATTTATTTCCTTTTTTTCTAATTGGCAAGCAGACCAAAGTCAGTTAGACGTATTCACTGAAAGAATAAGTAACACAAAAAATTTATTGGGTAAAATAGGTGCACAAATAAGCCACTTTTTTATTTATAGAGGTTTTGGTTTGGCAGCTTTTATATTGCCTATTTTATTATTCCTTACAGGAATCGTAGCCATCTTCCATTTACCATTAAAACAAATTCGAAGAATTTGGTTTTGGGGTGTTATCAATATGTTTTGGATTGCCTTAGCAATGGGTTTTTTCTTTCCGAGTAAATCACTGATAGCTGGTATTGTAGGTTTTGAAATAAATGATTTTCTAAGCGACTTTATTGGTCGTGTCGGTGTATTTTTAATACTACTATTTAGTCTACTTGCGTTTGTCATTTCTAGATTAAAGCTAACACCAGAAATGTTAAAGGAAAAGCTTCCGAAAAGAAAAGAAAAAATTAAAGGAGACACAATTATAGATGATGTTACAGACGGAGGCTATATTACCGAAACAGTACCTGAAAAATCACTTTCTGAGATTGAATTTAAGGTAAAAGAGAAGCTAGAGGTTGTAGATAAAGTTAAAAGGCCCGAATTAGAGCTTGAAAGTACTACTGCTGCAATTAAGATTGATAAACCAATAGTAGTTTCAGCACCAAAAGAGGAAATGAAAATTGAGGTAGAAAAAACGTTTGAAGAAGATCATTTAGTAGAAAGCTTATCTAATAAATTGGTAGAAGATTTTGGTGAATTTGACCCAACTTTAGAATTAGGTAATTTTAAGTTTCCACCGTTAGATTTGTTGAAAGAATATACTAATGAAAATATAAAGATAGATCAGGAAGAACTCGAATTAAATAAAAATAAAATTGTTGATACGCTAAGCAACTATAAAATTGGTATTGCAAGTATCAAAGCAACGATTGGTCCAACAGTAACTTTATATGAAATTGTTCCCGATAAGGGTGTGCGTATTTCTAAAATTAAAAATTTAGAAGATGATATTGCTTTATCATTAGCCGCTTTGGGGATTCGTATCATTGCGCCTATTCCTGGTAAAGGAACTATTGGTATCGAAGTGCCTAATAAAAATTCGACTATCGTTTCTATGAAATCGGTGCTGTCGACGCAAAAATTCCAAAATGCAAAGATGGAATTACCATTGGCTTTAGGAAAAACAATTTCTAATGAAACTTTTGTAATTGACTTGGCAAAAATGCCACACTTGTTGATGGCCGGTGCTACAGGTCAAGGTAAATCGGTAGGTTTAAATGCTGTACTAACTTCGTTATTGTATAAGAAACATCCTGCCGAAGTAAAGTTTGTATTAGTAGATCCTAAAAAAGTAGAACTCACTCTTTTTAATAAAATTGAACGTCATTATCTAGCTAAATTGCCAGACTCAGAAGAGGCCATTATTACTGATACCACGAAAGTGGTAAATACATTGAACTCTTTATGTATTGAGATGGATGATCGTTATGATTTGTTAAAAGATGCGTATGTTAGAAATATCAAAGAATATAACGTAAAGTTTAAGGCTAGAAAACTAAACCCCGAAAACGGACATAAATTTTTACCTTATATAGTATTGGTTATTGATGAGTTTGCCGATTTAATTATGACTGCCGGAAAAGAAGTGGAAACTCCCATAGCTCGATTGGCACAATTGGCTAGAGCAATTGGTATTCATTTAATTGTTGCTACACAACGCCCATCTGTAAATGTAATTACGGGTTTAATCAAAGCGAATTTCCCAACAAGGGTAGCATTTAGAGTAACTTCTAAAATAGATTCAAGAACAATTTTAGACGCGCAAGGAGCCGATCAATTAATTGGTAAAGGAGATATGTTAATTTCTACAGGAAGCGAATTGACACGTTTACAATGTGCTTTTGTTGACACCCCCGAAGTAGATAAGATTACCGATTTTATAGGTTCTCAAAAAGCATACGCTAGCGCATATCAATTACCAGAATATGTTGGTGAAGAAAGTGGCACAAGTCTTGCTATAGATATGGACGATAGGGATGTGCTATTTGAAGATGCGGCAAATGTAATTGTAAATGCGCAACAAGGATCAGCATCCTTATTACAACGAAAATTAAAATTAGGATATAATAGAGCAGGACGAATTATAGATCAGTTAGAAGCGTCAGGTATTGTAGGGCCTTTTGAAGGAAGTAAAGCAAGACAGGTGTTAGTTACTGATGTTTTAGCTCTAGAAGAACATTTGAAAAATGAAAAAAATGGTTAAGATGAAAAAAATTACATTTTTGTTAATAGTAGCAATGGTTAGTTTAACAACAGCTTTTGCTCAAAGTGACAGTAAGTCGAAAAAATTATTAGATGAGGTATCTGCAAAAATGAATACTTACCAAAACATTTATGTAGAATTTAAGTATGTGTTAGATAATACAAAGGAGAGCGTTCATCAAGAAACTCGTGGTAATGCCACACTTAAAGGTGACTTGTACAATGTGAATTTTTTAGGAACAAACCAGTTGTATGATGGAAAGAAAGTATTTACTATAATTCCCGAAGATGAAGAGGTGAATATTAGTGATGCTGATGCAGATGATGACAATACATTAACTCCTTCGAAATTCTTTTCTTTTTATAAAAAAGGATTTACGTATACCTGGGGAGAATTAAAAAATATGAGCGGAAGACAAATACAATATGTGAAGTTAATGCCTATCGATAGCAATTCAGAAATTAATCATGTACTATTGGGTGTTGATGTAAAAACGAAGCATATTTATAACTTAATTGAAGAAGGTAACAATTCTACAGTAACGACACTTACTATTTCTAAGTTCAAAGCAAATCAACCTTTGTCGAGCAAGTTATTTTCATTTGATGAAGCTAAGTATAAAAAAGAAGGCTATCTGATCAATAGGCTATAATCAGTAGTAAACATTATAAAATAATTAAGTATCCCGCTATGACGGGATACTTATTTTTTACTTAGTTTTGATGGAATAAAATTTAACGGTGAAAATCTTAAACAAATACATACTTAAGAGTTTTTTAAAACCCTTTTTAGCCACATTTTTCGTGGTTCTTTTTGTTTTAGTAATGCAAACCTTATGGCTGCAATTTGATAAGATTGCTGGTAAAGGTATTAGCCTTGTAATCATCTTAAAATTTTTGGGATACATCGCCCAAATGATGGTATCAACTGCTTTGCCAATTGCTATACTTTTATCGTCAATTATGGCATTAGGGTCTTTGTCAGAAAATTATGAATTCGCAGCCGTAAAATCGGCAGGAGTTTCTTTGCATCGTTTTATTAGACCTTTAGTTATCTTGATGATTGTATTGAGCGGACTCAATTTTCTTTTTTTAAACTATGCATTTCCGAGGGCGGCTTTTAAGTTTAAAAACTTATTGGTAGATATGCAAAAAACAAAACCTGCTTTGGCGCTAATTCCGGGTACATTCAATACCGAAATACCTGGTTATAGCATCAAGTTTGCCGAGAAATATGGTGAAGAAGATACTAAATTAAAAGATGTACATATTTATTATGACCTTAGTAATGTGAATTTTAATACAAAAGTAATTAAGGCAGAAAAAGGCGAAATTACCACCGAAGAAGGGAGTAAGTACATGACATTGGTACTTTATAACGGTTATCATTATGAAGAATTATTTGATAGTAAGAATAGATCTTTTAATAAAACTAGAAATATGCCGGCAACAAAGGCACATTTCGATGAATATACTGTTAATATTGATATTTCTGAGTTAAGCGATATCAATGCCGCTGATTATAAAAGTGATAGGGAAATGTTGAGCCTAAATCAATTAAATTATTATAGAGATTCCTTAAAAATACCATATGATGAGTTTGTGCTAAATAAAGCAGAAAATTTATATACAAGAGTAGATATTGATAAAATGTATACCGATTCACTTTTTAAAGAAGATTTAAATTCAGATATTTTAGAAAATTTCGATAGTATTAGTAAAGTATCAATATTAGATAATGCCATTTCTACTGTTAGTCGTACGCTTATAGAAATTAAGGGTTATAAAAAAACATTTAAAGACAAACAAAAATTCTTGAATGTCTACGATACTGAATACCACAAACGATTGGCTTTTTCTTTTGCCTGTTTGGTGCTTTTCTTTATTGGGGCGCCACTAGGTTCTATTATCAGAAAAGGTGGTTTTGGGTTGCCTATGATACTTGCTATCATTATTTTTGTAATCTATTTTTTCATTTCTACATTGGGTAAAAAAATGGCTGAAGCAAGTGCGATTACTGCTATATTTGGCGGTTGGTTAGCTACAATTATAACATTACCCTTTGGCTTGTTATTAATGAGGAGGGCAACACAAGATAAAGGTATTTTTGATGTAGACTTATTTTTACGACCTGTTACCAATTTTTTCAAAAAAATAGTGAATACCAAGCGCACAAAACATAATTAAGATGATATCTACTGAACAAAGCACCTTGAAATTGAATACCATCAAAGAAGCAATTGCCGATATAAAAAAAGGCAAATTAATTATTGTTGTTGATGATGAAGACAGAGAGAATGAAGGTGATTTTATCGCTGCCGCGGAAGCCGTAACGCCCGAAATGATAAACTTTATGTCTACACATGGTAGAGGTTTAATTTGCGCACCACTTAATGAAGATAGATGTGAAGAACTGCATCTAGATATGATGGTAAAAAACAATACTGTGCTACATCATACACAGTTTACTGTTTCGGTAGATTTGATTGGTCATGGTTGTAGTACTGGAATTTCTACACACGATAGAGCAAAAACAATCAAAGCATTGGTTGATGATGCCACGAAACCACATGATTTAGGGAGACCGGGCCATATTTTTCCGTTAAAGGCTATGAATGGTGGTGTATTGCGAAGAACTGGTCATACTGAGGCTGCAATAGATTTAGCACGACTAGCAGGGTTTAAACCAGCGGGTATTTTGGTTGAAATATTAAATGAAGATGGATCTATGGCGCGCTTACCTCAATTATTGGAAGTTGCTAAGAAGTTCGATTTAAAGATCATCTCTATTGAAGATTTGGTTGCGTATAGAATGCAACACGATTCATTGATTCAAAAAATAGAAGATTTTATTTTACAAACACGTTTTGGTGAATTCCGTTTAAGAGCTTACCAACAAACTACAAATGATCAGGTACATGTTGTATTAACCAAAGGCGATTGGGAAGAGGACGAAAGTGTTTTAGTGCGTGTAAATTCTACCTTAATTAATAATGATATTATTCGATTATTAACGACCAAACCCGATGATAGCTTTAGTAGAATGTTCAAGTTGATAAATGATGAAGGTAAAGGAGCAATTGTTTTTATCAATCAAGAAAATCAATCATTTAATTTAATAAACAGATTGGCATTGATAAAAGAATTGCAAGATGAGAGTGATGGGCAAGTACCAAAAATGAAACTCGATGAAAAAGATTTTGGTATTGGTGCACAAATTTTGCATGATTTGAACATTAGTAAATTAAGACTCATTTCTAACGGAAAATACATCAAAAAACGAGTAGGTATTATTGGTTACGGACTAGAGATAGTCGATAACGTAGCATATTAAGCTAATTTCTGTATTTTCGCTTTTGTGAATCTCTTACGTAAAATACTATATCCTTTTTCGGTTTTATATGGCGAAGTAACTGCTGCACGCAATAAAATGTATGATAGGCAACTACTCAAGTCTACACGTTTTAATATTCCAACTATAGTCGTAGGCAACTTAAGTGTTGGCGGTACAGGCAAATCTCCACAGATAGAATATTTAATTAGGTTGCTGCAAAACGATTATAAAGTTGCTGTTTTGAGTAGGGGTTATAAAAGACAATCAAAAGGCTTTTTAATTGCCGATGAGAACGCTTCTGCGAAAAGTATTGGTGATGAACCCATGCAGTTTTATAGGAAATTTAAAGATGTTATTATTGCTGTAGATGCTGATAGGGTACATGGTGTCAATCAACTAGAAGCGTTAGAGAATAAACCCGATATAATTTTATTAGACGATGCTTTTCAACATCGAAAAGTAGCTGCAGGCTTCAATATTTTGTTGACTTCTTACGATAATTTATATGTAGATGATATAATGTTGCCTACTGGAGATTTACGTGAAAAAATAAGTGGAGCAACGAGAGCACAAGTAATTATAGTTACAAAATGCCCAGAAAATTTAACAGAAAATGAGCAATTTGATATTGCAAATAAGCTAAATACTGAAATGCATCAAACAGTTTTCTTTTCTAAAATCGCTTATGCGGAGGCCGTTATTGGTGAAACCAAGATTAAAGTAGATGATTTGCATAACTATAAAGTGTTATTAGTAACAGGTATTGCTAGAACGAAACCATTATGCGAATTTTTAGGAGGTAAAAAGATAGATTATGAGCATTTAAAATTTAGTGACCACCATCAGTTTACTGATAGTGAATTAGTGAAAATTGAAAAGACCTTTACTGAATTAAAAAGCGACAAAAAAATAATCTTAACTACCGAAAAGGATTATGTACGTACATTTAATAGCACAAATAAAAATGTATATTATTTACCAATAAAAATAACATTTTTAGACCATCAAAATGATTTTGATAGGTTGATTACAACCAATGTTGAAGAGCGTTTAAAAAACGACTAATTTGCTATTTATTGTGCTTTTTTAGAAAATCGAATACCAATTTCACCCTCTTTAATAAATAATGAAACAGGTAGCTGTTTACGGAAATATAAGGCATAGTTGTTATTCAGTTATTATTTTCGGATATGGTTTCTTCTTTTATGAAATATCATGCTATTTTTCAATTTTATATTCTTTTGAATTTGATTTAATCAATAAGTAGGGAATTCCAATAGCTATTGCAGTCCAAAAAACATAATTTTGAATATTTGGGTTTTCAAACCAATTCGCAACAAAATATCCAATAATAATTATCAAAGCCATTCCGAACATTACATTTTTAAATAGAGATGCAATTCCTTCAATATTATATTTCTCTTTTTCTTCTTTCGGCATAGTGTTATATCCAGCAATAAGGAAATACATTTTTCTATATTTAATTAAAATTCCAAGTACAATAAAAATTAAAGCAGTAGCTATCATTTTTTGAATTCATTATTCTTGGTTTAATGCACCACAACGTCTCGGTTATGTTTAGTACGGAAATTCAGAGGGCTGAATTTTTTCACTTGCACTTAACCATTGTTTGTAAAAATTTCTGCTATTTTAGACATAAATATTTTCTTAAACCTTTGAGGTAATTCATCTTTAAAATAGGCTTGTTTATTTGTAAATGGATGTATAAAATTCAACGAATAGGCATGTAAATACAAACCTTTGCCACTTAAAATTAATTTTTCAATTCCATATATTGCATCTCCTAGTATCGGATTATCGATACTTGCTAGATGTTTACGCAATTGATGCCTTCTGCCTGTTTTAAGTTTCAATTTTACCAAGTTGAGTTTGCCGAATCTTTTTGAGGAAACAGATTCGAATAATTTATAATTCGATTGTGATTTCTTACCTTCAATTTCTGAAGTAATTTTTCCTCGATCATTCATTTCACCAATAGTAACTGCATAATATGTTTTCTCAACCTTTTTGTCTTCAAACATTCTATTTAAAGCACGAATACTACTACTCGTTTTTCCAACCAATAAAACACCTGTGGTTGCATAATCTAATCGATGAACAGGCTGAGGTTTTGTAGCATCAGGCAGCTTACTTGTTTGAATGTTTTGAGCTAAGGCATTGGCAATGGTTTTAAAACTATTGCCGCTTACTAAAATACCAGCAGGTTTATGAATCACTGCTAAATGATCATCTTCAAATAAAACGTTAAGTAGAAAGACCAGTTTCTTATTTGGACTGACTTCTGTTGGAATGGACAAGTTTATGCACTCACCTCCATTTATTAAAGTAGCCGAAGTAGCAATAACATTATTAACCGTAATGAACTTTTTCTTTATTGCTTTTTTTAGTGCGGATTTCGTTAATGCTGCAATAAAAATACCAACACCATATTCCTGTAGTCGAATTGGAGAAGCTATATTGGGAACAATATGTATTTCGGTTGGATTGATTCTATTTTTAATATTTGATATCAGTTTTGTTATGGTTTCGTTGTTGAATTGTCCGCAAGGAAGATCCCTTAAATACCACGCGATGATTTAAAGGTAAGAATTTTCAGCGGAAAATTCCGCCACAATGAATTATAGCCATTGTTGGCAATAGTTTTTTATTTTTCTGCTTTAGCCGGATTGGTTCTAAATACATAGGCAAAAAGTATCGCAAAAACCACATACACTACTGTGAGTGAAATAATAATTTCTGAATGTGTTTGGATGTTAGAAATAACTTTAACTAATGCAATTGCCCCAACTCCAAAATGCATCAGGTTTCCAATCGCAATAGGTCTATTATAAATACCTCCAATTAGCGTTCCTTTTGCCATCCAATTTAATATTCCAAAACCCAAGTATAATGCGCTCAATATTTTCAAAAAGAGTATTGTAATAATAGTTGGTTCAACATTTAGATAGTCCGCTATTTCATTTGGCAAAAAAGAAAGAAGGACTCCAATAATTATCAGGAATATGGCACTTATGGTCATTAATATTTTCGTGTTCATTTTACGGTTTTAGGATTTAGAGTAGTTAGTTGTCTGAAATTAAATATTGTTACAAATTATTGCCAACGGTTCGTATATGATTTGTGCGGTTTAAAATTCGTGAGAATTTTCAGCTAGTCAAATCAGATGCTAATTATAATAGTTTTAAACGAAGTGCTAAAACGGGCATGAATTATATAAATTATTGTAATGCGTTTTGTATTTTTATTTAAAATTACTAAAGATCCATTCAAACACCTTTTCATAAACATTTTCCCTTATCGTTTTTTTTGAAAGGAATAAATCGTGAATGCCATTTTCTATCTCGTAAATCGTTACTTTTCCTTTAATTTTATAGGCGTATTTACGAATGTGATTTACGTTTAATACAGCATCTCCTTCTGTAAATTTCTCGGACCAATGATTCTCATAGATTGATTTATTACTGTGCATCACAAGTATCGGAACATCTATAACTACTTTATTTTTTATATTTTTTTGTGCCTTATGTACAGCTCTAATGAAGCCTAAATTCACCTTCGGTATATCATGAGGTTTCCATGCAAGCGAATAGTTCCATTCACCATGTTTTTCTTTATGTAGACTATGACCATATTGTTCTGAAAATCCTCCTGATATAGAAATATTAGGTAAATACCTGCCGAGA
>RCNE010001304.1_pt1 | contig 16572 bp, 13 predicted proteins | sample 2041361 | NCBI WGS metagenome assembly RCNE01 (sample SAMN09708229, study PRJNA481090) | Marine sediment metagenome, whole genome shotgun sequencing project.
CGTCGTCTGCTGTGATACCGGCCGGCGAAGTTCCGCGGCCGCTTTCGTTCTGAAACAGAAGAAGTTTCAGGTCTACGTGTTGAAAGGCGGACTAAACCACGGCGGACTCTAGGAGCAAAGAGTCGCCGCAGAAATTGTCACGCACGCATCACAGAATATGCAGAACCACTCGACGATTTTTGGCACGGCCTTCCGTCGTTGAGTTGTCTGCGATCGGATCATCCTCGCCGTAACCCTTAGCCGTAAGCCTGGCTTCCTCGACACCATTGTTGATCAGGAAGTCGCGAACCGTTGCTGCACGCCTAAAGGATAAGGAACGATTGTAGTCCTCGTTGCCACGATCGTCCGTGTAGCCAGCAACCTCTACAGCGAGTGTCGGATGCATGAGCAGAGTCCTGGCGGCCTGCTCCATGATTGCAGTCGAGCCAGCGCGCAGCAGATCCGAATCGGATTCAAACTCAACGCCGGGTAACTCGATCTTGACTGCGAGCTCGCAACCAACCGCGTCAACACGCACGCCCTTGGGAGTTTGCAGACAGCGATCTGTCGCGTTGTCGATTCCGTCGCCGTCACCATCAGTATCCGCTGGTTTTGGCGCGGGAGGTGGCTCTGGCGTTGGCTCTGGCATTGGCTCCGGTGTTGCTACAGGAACCGGCATGATTTCTTTTTGGGTCTTACCGAAGAACCAGCCGACGGACACACCCGCATACCAGGCGTCGCGGTCATACCAATCAAGGTCACCGCGGACAAACCATGGCTTGTTATCGGAGTCGTAACGGAGCCCGGCCCCGAAAGCCAATTGCACAGACGTCTGTTTTTCAAAAGGTATAGGTCCGCCTTCCGACTTATTGCTGATCGCTGAAAGGCCCAGCTTGGCGAACGGCTTCAGATTCTCGGTCGGACGCCATTGATAAGCGCCCATCAAAGACGGCACTTTGTAGCTGATCGCAGCGTTTGGAAATGCGGCCGCAATCGCAGGATTACGATTCGTAATGCCAGCCTTACCCAAGTCTGCGTACTTCAGTTCAGCGAACCAATGCGGCGAGAAGTGTCGGCCAACATAAAATTGAAATCCGCTGTCATTGTCTTCGTCAGAATCGAGAAGAAAATTCTGCGCCTCTTTCTCAGGTGCGACATAGGAGTAACCGTAGCCAATGCCGCCGTACCAACAACCTGCGTTACCCGCATCTTCGGATTTCTGAGTTGAGTCGTAGAATCGGCAATCGCCATCTTCGGCGACTGCGTTTTCGCCAGGCAGCGTCACCGCCAGGAAGACCAGCAACACTGGCACCGCCGTGCGCTTTTGCTTGATTAGTTGTGCACAGACGACCAGAAGAAGCATGCCGAGCACCCACAAATCGACGCTACCGGAGCCGCTGACCGCGGTCTCGAGTTGCTCACCGGCGTCGATGTAGTCGGGTATACCGTTGTCGTTGAAGTCATTGGTGCCCTCCAGAACATCGTCGATACCGTCGTCGTCGCTGTCACTGTCTTTGTAGTCATCAGTACCATCACCGTCGGTATCAACAGGGTCACTCAAGTCGGGTCCACCTTCGGTGTTGTCCGGAATGCCATCATTGTCGCTATCCGTGTCCTGGAAATCCGGCAAGCCATCGCCGTCGGTATCTCCTGAGCCCTCGATAATGTCGAGAATTCCGTCGCCGTCGGAATCGGCTGCTGTACCGAAGCCATCCAGTTGATCCACCGGATCTGAGATTCCGTCGTCGTCGCTGTCCGTGCTGTCGTCAACGATGCCATCATTGTCGGTGTCGGTCGTTTCAAATACCGTGCCTACGATGTCATTGCTGCCGTCGTTATCGCTGTCCAGTTCACGCCAATCGCCGGTACCATCAAAGTCACTGTCCGTCGGCATCACAAGCGTTCCCTCGTTAACCAATAGATCATCGATGATGCCGTCGCCATTACTATCGACGCCGCCCGCTTCACTGACATCAAGCAACGAGTCATTATCGGCATCGAGATCGATGTAGTCCGGCGCTGCGTCCGCATCCGTATTGGTAGGCGAAATCGCGTCGTCGGCGCCATCGCCGTCAACATCGGTTCCCATCGTCGCGTCTACATCGTAGACGTCATTAATCTGGTCGCCGTCGCCGTCCGCTAATACATCGAGGTCGGCTTCAATGGTGTCGGGGATACCGTCATTATCTGCATCGATATCAAGATAGTTTGGCTGGCCATCGCCGTCCGTGTCGATCGGATCGAATGCATCATCGACGCCGTCCATGTTCGCATCGGCGCCCATTGAGATATCGACGTCGTAACCGTCATCGATATTGTCGCCGTCCGTATCAAGCCCATAAGCAAGGTCATCTTCCTCTGTGTCCGGCAGACCATCGTCGTCGCTGTCGCGATCCAGATAGTTGGGGACACCATCAGTGTCCGTATCCGTTGCGCCTTCGATGCGATCGGGAATGCCATCGTCGTCGGAATCCGGATCAACAAAGTCCGGCGTGCCGTCGTTGTCAGAATCAACCGGGAAGGCCGGGTTTGGTCCGGCCTCTACTGCATCCGGAATGCCGTCATTGTCGGAATCAGTATCGAGACCGTCGTTGATGCCATCGTTATCGTTGTCCGTGTTTTCGACGCCGTCAGGAATGCCATCGCCATCGGTATCCGGATCATCCGGATCCGTGCCGTTGACATCTTCTTCACCGTCAGTGACACCATCGTTGTCCGTATCGCAGGCCAACGAGGAGTTGTCGGGAATACAGGGATCCAGGTTCGCGGGGTCGACTTCGTCGTTAAATCCATCGAGATCCGTATCGATCAGTGTGGACTCCAGGTAATCGGGGGTGCCGTCGCCGTCGCCGTCGGGCGTTTCGCCCTCGATGCTATCGGATTCGCCGTCGCCGTCTGTGTCCAGGGTGCAGCCGGTTCCGAACTGCGAAGGTACGCACGGATCGGCATCGTCCGGATCGGTTTGGTCTGGAGTTCCGTCGCCATCCGCGTCGTTGATTGCTGATTCAAGATAGTCGGGAGTGCCATCACTGTCTGCATCGTCGTCGCTGAAGTCGAGATTCGAATTCGCGTCTTCGTCTGCGGTCAGGATCGCGTCGTTGTCGTCGTCAGTATCACGCCAGTCACGACCATCTGCGCCATCACTATTTTGTAACGGACTGTTGCTGCCAGTCGCGTTGTCCGCTGCCGGGCCGTTAACCGTATCGAAATTGTCATTGAGGCCGTCGCCATCAGCATCCGCGTTCAAGGGTGCGGCAACAACATCTGCAGCGCCGTCAAAATTAGCATCATGGCCTTCTATGCGGTCGGGAACGCCATCGTTGTCCGAGTCAGAGTCGAGATAATCAGCAACATCGATACCATCGGTGTTGCTGATGATGATTGCCGTGCCACCGTTATTGATGTCATAGCTGTTATCAAGACCGTCGTTGTCTGTGTCTATACCTGAGGGAGCGACATAAGCACCATCGGCTTGTGCCTCAACATTGTCGACGATGCCGTCGTTGTCGGAGTCGATATCCAATGAGTTGATGAGACCGTCGCCGTCGCTGTCGCCAGCAACCTCGGAGGCATCGGGTATGCCGTCGCCGTCGTCATCGAGGTCCGTGACATCAGCAATTCCGTCACCGTCGGTGTCGGTCTGGGTCGCGCCCGTGTCGTTTCGGTCGACAGAGTCGCCCACCGAGTCCAACTGATCCGTATAGGTTGCGGTGTAACCGCTGGCGTTATCGAAACTAAGAATGCCGTCGTTGTTGACTCCGCCGGTCGCGGAGTTCGTCGCCAGTGTGGCAACGAATATGCCGGTGTCGGGGCCGGTTTCGGTGAGCAACACTTGTTCCAGCTCGCCAGTAAGGTCATTAAAAACATCTACGGAAACCGTTTCAGCGACAAGACTATTGGTATTAACGTCGGCGTCTGTGACGGTGACGGTCAACGTATCACCGATGGTCACAGCAGCATCGATGTCGACAGTGCCATCCACACCGATTAAGGGGTCGTCCGTGCTGGTGATTTCGGTAATTGTGGTTACGACGGTCGACAAGCCGTAGACGTAAGTGTCTATGAATCGTACGTTGCCGAATCCCGAGCTCGTGAAGTCGCCCCAGGAGTGATGTCCCGCCGACGTGCCCGAGCTTTCGCCGTTCGGGACAGTCGTCGTTCCGCCGGCACCAAGGATCGTAACGTCATCCCAATATACTTGTGTGTCTGACGTGTTGCCTTGCAGGTCCGTTGCGAAGATCGTCATGCCGTCTTCGATGGGTCCACCGCTGGTTTCAACGTCGTTCGCGATAAAGTGGTATTCACCCATTCGCACACTGATCCGTGCGTTGTAGGCTCCAGGGGCAAGCGCCCCCCCATTCGGGTCCGTACCATCCCAGGCGATTTGATTCAGACCAGCCGCAACGGCGCCGAGCAACAGCTGATCGCCGCTGTTACCGAACTGACCGTCACGATCCAGATCGATGAAGATTGCGTACGTGCCGGAAACATCCGAGATGAATTCGAAGGTGCCGATGTCCTGAATGCCAATTGTTGAATCAGGGGAAATTCCGTAATCAACACCAGCACTATCGATAAAGCGCAAACCGCTGATCGATGGCGGTGCCGTGGGTTGAACGTTAGCTATTCTCGGGATGCCGAGATAGACAGGAAATTTGTACTCGACGGTGTTGCCAGCTACTGGTGTTGAGTATCCGGAGTTCGGCGCATCAACGCCGAGATCGTTCGCAACCACGTAGTAGCCGAAGCCAGCAAATTTATTGAGATCAAGCAACCAGGTGTAGTTTGTATTGGGGCGACCACCGGGAACCAGCACGTAGAGGTCGGCGTCGGTGGAGCTTACTTCGGCGAAGGAACCTGCATTGATGTTCCAGCTATACGCCCACAGTCGACCGAGACGTTGGGTTGGGTCGGGATTCGTGACTGCATCCGGCGTCACGGAAATATCGTATCGACTGAAAAAGCTGCTACCGAATCCGGTGTTTGTAATGTTATCGAGCCGAATTCGATACGCGCCTGCAGCAGCGGTCGTAAATCGCACTGGATTCGTGATCGGCGCGTTAAAAGGATCGTTACAAGCGACGTTACCGTCAGTTAGCGTCGTCGTAAAAACGGATGCGTCGGTCGGATCAAAAATTTCGATCTCGATATCATCTGTATCCGCGCTGCCACAAACCGATATATTGATCACTTCGCCGACGCTCACGATATCGACAAACTGCGACGCAGAATTTGCATCTGTCGCGTAACCGTTATCCTGACTTTCCTGAAAATCGAGCAGCCGTTGCGTGGTGCCGAATTGCGCTATGCCTTCGCCAAATGCCGTCGATGCGACCGACAACGTGAGCAATACTCCGAACCCGAGTTGCGTTCCGACTTTCGCGAATCTGGCTATCGCAGAATTAAATGATTTCATTGGGTCTATCCCTACTTCATTTTGCCGTCCTGAAACGGCGTGACGTAACGGCCCATGGCACAATCCTCGGGCACCTGGCGTAAGAGTAGGGGTTGAGGCCCAGTTAACATAAGAACTGGGTCACAGAATGGGCGGTCATGCGTGGTCGAGCTCGATCGGAAGTCACTCCGCTACGGCATATCCTGGATAGCGGCAATCGCTACGTCCATGATCGGCGTCGCTGCTTTCGCGTGATCTGTTCACCAAAGTCGTTGATTCGACAGCGGCATACACTCACTGATCACACTTAAGGCCCGCGCACACTGCGGGCCTTTTTTTTGGATTTCTAATATCTGATTTGGTCGAGGCGGGCACCCGGCCGCATGATGAGCATCTGCACGGTGCCAGTAGCGCGTTCGATGAATGCGCTCTCGCAGTAACACAGGTAGTACTGCCACATCCGAATAAACGCATCCGAGTAGCCCAGCTCACGCACTTCGTCGATGCGAGCGAAGAAACGATCGCGCCAGTGGCGCAGCGTCATCGCATAATGCGGTCCGATGTCTTCCAAATGTATGACGCGCATGTCCGTGTGTGCGGTCATGGTTCGGGACATGTCAGTGACCGAGGTCAGGCAGCCGCCAGGGAATATGTATCGTTTGATGAAATCGACACCGGTCTTGTACTGGTCGTAGCGCTGGTCCGCCATCGTGATTGCCTGCAAGAGCATTTGCCCGTCGGGCTTGAGCAGGTCGCAGCACTTTTTGAAATAGTCTTCGTGAAATTCATGACCCACGGCCTCGATCATCTCGATCGAAACGAGCTTGTCAAAGCGGCCTTCAAGGTCTCGATAGTCCTCGAACAGTAGTGTGACTTTGTCCTCCAGACCGGCCTGTCTGACGGCTTGTTGTGCATAGTCAAATTGCTGTCGCGAGATCGTAGTCGTCGTTACATGGCAACCATAGTGCTTCGCGGCATGAATCGCGAAACCACCCCATCCCGTACCAATCTCGATCACCGAGTCGTCGACTGAAAGGCTTAGTTTTCTGCAAATACGATCGAGCTTTTCGGTCGATGCGACCTCAAGTGATGTGTCCGGCCCGTCGAAGTATGCACATGAATACATCATCTTCGGATCGAGCCAGAGCTGATAGAAATCATTGCCGAGATCGTAGTGTGCAGCAATGTTTTTGCGGCTACCCTTGCGCGTATTCTTGTTGAACGTATGGAGTATCTTCTGCAACGGCTTGCTGAGTATCGCCAAACCTGAGTCCACCTGCTCAAGCGCCTCGCGATTTCGAATGAAGATGCGGAGCATCTCCCCAAGCTGTTCACAGGCCCAGAAGCCGTTCATGTACGCCTCACCAGCCCCGATGGAGCCTCCGAAAGCAACGTCACTGTAAAACTTCGGGTTGAGCACTCGCAGCTGAACAGGCACTGGAAAATCGTCGGTCAAGTGTCCAAGCGTGGTCTGCTCATCATTTTCGCTAACAACAATTTGTCCCTCTTTGAGGTTCCGAAGACGGGACAGCACGAGTCGGCGCGCGATTTTGTCGAGCCAACCTTCTCTCGTTGTTTGCCTGGCCAACTTGGGCGAGTTCAGAGAAATAGTTCGTGTGTTCATCGGGCGATAACCTCTTTTTTCTTGCCGGGATGCGTATAGAAAGGCACACGTTTTACCCAGAGACGCAGTGCCTCCCAGTAAATCGCACCCATAATTTTGAAAGTCATTAGCGGGAATTTCACCAGTACGCTGGCCAACGTCCAGCCACTGATGGTTTTACGTCGCAGCGACATCGAGGCGCTGAAAAAGCGCGCGCCGTGTTTAGAGTTCGCCATGAACACCGACAGACGGTCGGTGGGTTGAGACAATACCCAGTGGTAGTCGATCTCCATCGGAATGAAGGGCGATACATGCATCTTTTTCACCGGCTGAAATTCCCAGGCCCGAGATGAGCGTGGCGTTTTCCGACAGTCGAGCACGTAGGTGTCAAGCTCACCCCACGGTGTATTGCTCACTTCGGAAACGATGTATTCGAGGGTCTCGCCATCCGGCGCAAAACAGTAATAGAAGCTGACAGGATTAAAACAAAAGCCGAAGTAGGAGAGATTAGTCAGCAAACGAACCGGACCATTTGGCCGAGAACCCGTTTCTGCTTCCACGCTATCTCTCACCGATTCAATTAACGGTTGCTCGACTGGGCCCACGTGATTGCGGCGTCGAAATCGAGCCAGAGCCGGTCGCGATGATGACCAGAGCCAGCGCGTCTTAAACACCGTCGGCAACTCATCAAGGTCGAGATACATCATGAACAGGCGGTAATTGAACCTGTGGATGGCCGGCGTCTTTCGAGTGTGTCTAACTTGCCCTTCGTAGATGCAGCTTTCCATCGGACAGCCTCTCCTCGAAATGACCAAGCGCGTTAAGCGCGCTTACAACGCCATCTTCATGAAAGCCGCTTTTCCAATAGGCCCCACAGAAAAACGTCCTGTCACAGTTAATGTCTGCCTGGCGGCGCTGTGCGGCAACCGACTCACGTGAATAGATTGGGTGTTCGTACTGCACGCGTCGAATGATCCTGGACGGATCGATGCTCTGATCGTCGTTAAGCGTCACCAGGTATTGTTGCCTGGCCTTCAACCCTTGCAGGATATTCATGTTGTACGTGACGGCGACGTGACGCGACTGGTCTTTCGGAAAATGGTAGTTCCACGCGGCCCATGCTCGCCGCCTCCGAGGCATAAGAGAAGCATCCGTATGAAGGATCGCTTCGTTTGTCTGGTAAGCAATGTCGCCGAGGACGCTCCGTTCGTCTGGTGAGGCATCCTCAAGAAGAGACAAAGCCTGATCGCTGTGGCATGCGACGAAAACATAGTCGAAATATTCCTTACCGCCGGCCTCGGTTGTCAGTTGGACTCTATCGTCGATTCGGCGTAAGGCCTTCACGGGACTGTTCAGCCGGATGCGATCTTTATGTCCCGCAACCAACTTACTCACGTATTCGCGTGAGCCTCCCTTGATGACCCGCCATTGCGGACGGTTCTTTGTCTGCAGCAGCCCATGATTAGCGAAAAACCGCGCCAGAAACTGGACGGGCATATCAAGAACAGACAACGGTTCCGCTGACCATATTGCTGCAGCCATAGGAACCAGGTAGTGATCGATGAATTCACGACTGTAGTCGTTTTCGAACAGGTATCTGCCCAGTGTTTCGGAATCGTCAAGGTGGTCGACGTTGGGGAGCGTTGTCCGATTGAATCGGAGTATGTCGCTAATCATCCGATAAAACCGCGGGCGCAGAAGGTTTCTACGCTGCGCAAACATAGTGTTCAGCGACGTTCCAGAATACTCCAGCCCGCCACTGTCCGCCTGAACGCTGAAACTCATTTCACTGGGCTGAGAGTCCTGTCCAAGCTTCTCAAGTAATCGAATGAAGTTGGGATAGGTTCGATCGTTAAAGACGATGAAGCCGGTATCAACAGCGATATTTCTGCTGCCTTCCTGGATGTCTACAGTATTCGTATGGCCGCCAACATAAGGGCCAGCCTCATAGACCGTGATGTCATGCTCTTTGTGCAGTTCGTAGGCCGCGACGTTGCCAGCGATACCTGTTCCTATGATAGCGATCTTCATTCGATCACCACTTCTGAGGAACGCGACGCAGTTTGGAAGCGTCGTAGCCTTGAGCGATAACCCGAGAGACCAAACGATCGTAGTCGGCGTCGGAAATCGTGGGGGTACGCGCCATGATCCAGACAAAGTCGCGCTGCTGTCGGCTGACTATCGTCTTCGAATAGTCTTCTTCCAGATAGGTAATTCGATAATCTGCCTTGATGGGCCAGATGAAGCGCATACCCCAACGTGCGTTTGACGGTTCGTCCAGAACGAAGCCTTTCGGGTTGTATTGCTTGGCTTTTCCGTCGAAGCTGTCTTTTCGGAAAGTAAACTTGGTTGCAATCGTTCCATCGTCATTCAGGCTGTATGTCTCGATAGCGTTATGCGCTCCTTTTTCAAGAAACGTCGGAATGTTGGCGATCACATACCAGGGTCCCATGAAACGCTCGATATCCACGTGATCGACGGTTTTCATTTCAGGTCCTTTGGCCGCACATCCAGCAAGGACGGCGGCAGCAAGTACGAAGCACAGAACTCTCCATTGAGCGCGCATGTCAGGACAACTCATAGCGGATGATGTGTCCGCCTTTGGCAATGGATTCGAGCGCCAGCCATTCGTTGTCGGCCGAATACCAGAGCGTCATGTCGACTTTGTCGGCCGTCAATTTGAAGCGGGTTGCCGTAACCGGCTGTCCACGGACGCTAAGTGTCTCGTCGCCAATTTCCTCGACGCGAACATCCACGTATTCGCCGGTCTGCGAATTTAGCAGTCGAGACTGATCAAGAAATTCGCGATTCCAGTAGGCAAAGGTCATTACACACTTCGGCAGTTCGAACGAGCTGTCGCCGCTCTCGATATAGAATCCGGCGCCGCTTTGTTCTCCCGAGACCTGGACGCGCTTACCATTTGCGTTCGTTTTGGCATCAAACTCGACCAGGCAATTATTAGACCATCGTTCGGCGGCGCTATGCTCGTATCGGTAGGCCGAAAAAAACAAGACTTTGTAGTCGAAGCTAGCCTCGCTTCGCACCTGTTTCATGCTGCCCGTTCTCGACACACTGAATCTATGCGTGCCGACCTTTTTCTCATTCAGGTAAACATCGAAATCCCAATTCGCGACGCTGTCCGTGCTCTCCAGCGCCAGCGCGGGTGACGCGACCGCCAGACTGAACATTCCAATCATTATGAATAATAGTAGTTTGCGTTTCATGAACCGGGCACCTCAGATGTTTTTGGCAAACGCCGAGGACCTGGGAAGAACGCATTGGTCTGGCGAATGTACTCCGCGTATTTTGGACGCCTGTTGCTAATCGTCTTCTCAAGCATCGCAACGCCTGAGACTTTCAGCAAAAGGAAACTTATTAGCAACGGGGAGGCGATGCTCCACCAACCCCCGGACGTGACCGCGAACAGGTAGAACGCCCACCACATGCAGAATTCGCCGAAGTAGTTCGGGTGGCGCGTGTATCGCCACAGACCCGTATCAAGTACTCGTCCTTTGCTGTCTTCACGAGCTTTAAACCGAGCCAGCTGGTAGTCGCCGCCTGCCTCGAAGATGAAGCCAACCAACCAGAGCGCGACCGCGAAAAAATCAACCGGGGTCAGAGCGTTGGCGGAATTAATCGCGGGAAGTAACGGCAATGCGACCAACCACGCCAACACGCCCTGCAAGCCGAATACGATGTAAAGGCTCTTGAAGGCGAAACCGGGCTCATTGTTGGCACGAATTGTTTGATAGCGATAATCTTCCGGTTCGCCCCAGTTGCGGGCAGTGATGTAGATCGAAAGACGCAGCGACCAGACGGCAACCAACGCGAGAACCAACAAGCCCTTTGGAGAAATTGACTGCACGTCGAGCGCGAAAACTGAGGCCGCGATTAAGAAGAACAGCGACCACCAGCTATCAACGAAACTGACGTCTTTCTTTACGACGCTAAATAACCAGCAGACGATTCCGACGGCAAGAATGACGATCAGCGCAATTGAATACGGGTGCTGGATCATCGGCTCGGCTCGGCAATCCAGTTGCGTCGCGGACCGGGCATGCCGTCCATATTCTCGGCCAGCCTCATCAGTATCGGCATCATGACAGCCCATCCGATCGCCAGGGCTGTTAAAGCCGCAAACTGATTGACGAGGATGATGCCACCGAGGGCTTGGCCTGCAATGTAAGAGGCCGGGCCGCCATAGAAACCAAGAAGCGCAGCGAGTCGGGGCTTACCGCGGAGCCAACGCATCGAGACGTTCAGGGTCATCGCGAACAACATCCACATAGTGATGATCCAGTAAGGAGCAAAATACTCGCTGAACAGGCCGGATTTGTAAGTAACCCAGCCTGCAGCGACGAGGATGCTGTCAAAACTTGCGCCAATCAGGCCGCAACTTAAAACCAGCAGCACTTCCTCAAACGGCTGTCGCGCCGCGCGAAGATGCAAAGCCAACGCAAGCAGAGCCGCAACCGGCCCTAACCATGGCATTTGCTGTGCGCCACCGAATACAGATAATAACCAGGCGATCTGGAAAACCGCAGCATTGACCAGCAGTACCATCTCAGCGACCCGCCTTTTGGAACAAGTAGTGACCGACGTACCACTCGCGACCTTCGTCGTAGTCAAACAACTCGGCGCACGCCATGAAGAAAATTCGCCAGCGCTGCCACCACAAAGAAGCATTTTCCTCGCCATAACAGCTGGCAAGGACCGGCATGATGGCATCTTCATTCTTGTCCATGTTGTCCAGCCATGCGTTGGACGTCTTGGCGTAGTGCTGGCCGTTCCAGTTCCAGCGATTGACGATGCTCAGGTTGTTGCCGAAGCGTAGCGGCAAATCGGCACTCGGCATGATTCCACCGCTAAAAAAGTATCGACTCATCCAGTCGCCAGGCCCTTTGTCGATATATTCATAAGGCGTCATGCGATGACAAAATACATGCATGAAGAATTGACCCTCGGGCAACAACCACTCATCAATGCGTCGAAAGAGCTCTTCGTAGTTACGCATATGCTCGAACATCTCGATTGAGACCACTCGGTCGAAGCGGTTTTTGGTTGAAAAGTCGTTCATGTCGCAGACGATGACGTCGATATTCTCAATCGCCCGCTCGCTGGCCTGCTGGAGAATGAACTCGCGCTGTGAGCTGGAGTTGGAAACGGACGTAATGGATGCTTCGGGGAAGTGCTCAGCTATCCAGAGCGATAGCGAGCCCCAGCCACAACCGAGATCCAGAACCTGCATTCCGTTCTCTATGCCTGCCCGTTTTACGGTCATTTCGAGCGCCGCCGTTTCGGCCTCGGATAGATTGCTGACATCCTTCGGCCAGTAACAACAGCTGTACTTGAGGTGATCGCCCATGACATGGGAGAAAAAGTCCGCGGGCACTTCGTAATGCTGCTCGTTTGCAAGATCAGGCACTAGCGCGATGGGCGACGCGTTCATCATCGCAACAAATCGATTGGTCGTGTTGGCGGCAAATTCGATGTCGCCCGAGTGAATCTCTTTGCGCTTCGTTTCCAGCAACCTGCGGATTCCAGCGCGAATGACGGAATCGGGCACCAAGCCCGATTCGGTCCAGCTAACTGCTTTTTTAGTGATGGCGCTCATGGCCGTCTCCAAGAATATTAGGCGGCCAATATACGGTCCGATATCTGGGCCAACAATGGCCTTCTGCGCTTTGTTACATTCCCTTACAAATGGTGCAGGCACTGGGCCGTATACTGTCCGCTTCACGGATAACAGAGAGACTCAAATGGCGCCGGCGATCATCTGGTTCCGCCGAAATCTGCGGCTGTGCGATAACCTCGCGGTAATCGCAGCCGCCGAATCCGGCCACCCAGTCCTACCCGTGTATGTGCTTGACGAACTGGATTCAGGTTCTGCAAGTCGCTGGTGGCTGCACCACAGTCTCGCCGCTCTGGACAAGAGTCTGCGGCAACGCGGTTCCTCGCTGCTTATTCTTAAAGGCTCACCCGAGACCGTGTTGCACGAACTGATCGAATACACCGGGGCCGAATTTCTCTCTTATTGCCGTCGCTATGAACCCGTTGCGCGGGCCCAGGAAGAAGCGCTCATATCGTCGAGCGCTGCGAAGATCGAGATTCAGTCCTGCAACGATGGCTATTTGAACCCACCGGAACCCATTCTGACGAAAGGTGGTACGCCGTTTCGTGTCTTCACACCGTACTGGAACACGGCTAGTAGCCATACTGAAATACCCGTACCGAAACCCGTTCCGGATTTGAGTTTTGCCACGCACAACTTCAAATCGCTAAGCCTCGCAGACCTCAAGCTACTCCCTGTAAACCCCGATTGGGCGTGCCGATTTCCCGAAACCTGGACGCCGGGCGAGGATGGTGCGCTGCAACGACTCGATAGTATCGACGAGGCTGTAAGAAATTATGACTCGGAACGGGATCGTCCGGATATTGATACGACCTCGCATCTCTCGCCGCATCTTCATTTTGGCGAAGTCAGTGTGCGCCAGGTCGTAAACGCCATTCGAATTTCATCGCCGGTTCTGACGTGTCGCAAGGTGGGGCCGCGTTGCAGCGGCAACTGTATTGGCGAGACTTCAGCGCCTATCTGCTATTTCATTTTCCGAGTCTGCCTGAGGCGCCATTACGTCGAGAGTTCGAGTTTTTCCCCTGGTCCAGCGACAACAGCGCGCTCAAGGCCTGGCAGCTCGGCATGACCGGCTACCCTATTGTCGACGCCGGGATGCGCCAGCTTTGGGCGACCGGCTGGATGCACAATCGTGTTCGAATGATCGTTGCGTCGTTTCTGGTCAAGGACCTGCTCATTCCCTGGCAGCAGGGTGCTGATTGGTTCCTCGATACACTGGTCGATGCAGATCTCGCCAATAACTCTGCCAGCTGGCAGTGGGTCGCGGGCTGTGGCACTGACGCGGCACCCTACTTCAGGATATTCAACCCCACTTTGCAGGGAAAGAAGTTTGATCCCAACGGTCGCTACGTACGGCGCTGGGTACCAGAACTCACAGGTCTTCCCACAAAAAATATTCACGAGCCGTGGCTTGCGGACTCCAAAACCCAGTCTTCCTGCGGTGTGCTCATTGGCAGAGACTACCCGGAGCCTATAGTCGATCACGGGGTGGCCCGCAAGAATGCACTCGTGGCCTATCACCATGCTCGGGACAGAAATGCGTCAGGAGACGGTGGGTCCGACCCATGGGATTCGGACTTCAAAACACGCGCCTGATTCTGAACTGTCCACCAGGGTTAGTACCCCGCCATGCGCCTGAGCAACGAGAGTGGCGAGATACAAGCCCAGTCCCGTCCCGCCTGATTCGCGCGTCCGCGACGCGTCCCCTCGATAAAACGGCGTGCCAATATGCTCCGCGTCCTGCTTGGGCAATCCGGGTCCGTGATCGCGCACTGTGAATATGAGTTCAGAATCCTCGGTGGCGATACTCAATTCAACCGGACCATCTGATGGTTTCGAGTAACGAAGTGCGTTGCTCAAGAGATTCTTCAGCAGCAGCGTGATGCGCGCTTCATCAATACTCGCTCGGAGTTCACCATCGAGCAGTTGAACTTGAATGCGATCTTTGTCTCTCGAAAAGAAGTCTGCCAGAAGCTCGTCGATCAGATCGCGAATCCGTACGTCCGTTCGCGCCAGCGCTGCGTGCCTGACGTTAAGTCGTTCTGCCTCCAGCAGTGCCGCGACGATTTTCTCCATCTCGAGGATCTCTTCCCGGAGGCTTTCCCTGGTTTTCTCTTCCTCCAGAAACTCCAGCGTCAGTCGCATTCTCGATAAGGGCGTACGAAGCTCATGACTGATTCCCAACAACAACGCTCGCTTCGCATCCAGCATGCGTTCAACGTCAGCGGCGAGTTTATTAATGTCATTTGCCAGGTCTCCCAGTTGGTCCCGACGAATATTACTGATCCGGTAGTCGAAGTGTCCACGGCCAATGAGTGCTGACCCCGCCCGGATCAGCTTGATGGGTCGAAACAGCCAATTGACCGCGCCGTAAGCAAGCAAGAGAAATGTCAGCCCCATACCGACAATCAGATAGATCAGGTCGATGCCGCCCGGGATATCCGAAATTCTTGGCGATGAAACCACACTTTCCCTGGCCTATTTTCAAAAACCGGTGACCCTCCCACTCTGCAAATTCAACGCCCTGCAACTCGTCCACCCATGAGTCCGGGTCATCGCTGAAAGTCGGACTCGGAGCGAAGTCAAGAACACTCAGCCGCGGGAAATTGGGGTCGGACGCCCAGTCCAGAGTTGGACCTAACATTCGGATATCCACCGGAACACGTTTGGTTATTGCGATCGCCCGGTCAATTCTCGGCGGGGAACCAATGTCCTCGAGCACGTAGTTCACGTGCAAAGACAAATGGCCGCTGATCAGGCCTCGAATATCGTCACTGTTGTAGACGATCTGGATGGCCTTAAGTGTGCCAAATACAAACAACCCACCGAGCAGGACAAATACGGCCAACAAGCGAAAAGATAAGGACCTGGATAATTGCCTAAGCATCTTCTGCCGGAATGCCGACGAAAGAGTAACCTCGTCCCCAAATCGTTTGAATGAATCGCGGTGGCTTGCCGGAGTCTCCGAGCTTCTGTCGCAAGCGGCTGATCATTATGTCGACGGATCGTGTGAGCAGCGCCGCATCAATGCCGCGCAGTTCACTTAAGATTTCGTCACGTGACAGTTTTCGCCCATGGCGGCGGGCAAGGATCAGGAGTAACTCATACTCCATGGAGGTTAGATCAACGGCCTCGTCGTCGACCGTAACGGTCCTTGTGTCGGTGGCGATTGTAAGCCCACCAAATCGCAGCGCACCCATTACGGAGCCAATTTGCTCTGACCGCCGAAGTATGGCCTGTATCCGCGCTACGAGTTCACGAGGCTCGAAAGGTTTACCCACATAATCGTCAGCACCCAGTTCAAGACCCGAAACCCGATCAATTACATCGCCGCGAGCGGTTAGCATGATGATCGGAATATTGCTGGTCTTCCTGACTTCCCGGCAGATTTCAAAGCCGTCCTTACCGGGTAGCATGACGTCGAGCAGCAGTAAGTCAGGCTCTACTCGAGCCAGCATTTTGAAACCCTCTTCTGCGTCGAACGCACAGGTGAGCTTGATGCCATAACGCTCAAAAAAAGCCTTCAGCAGCGCCGAATGCTTTTTATCATCATCAATTATCAGAACTTTGGACATTATCTAATTATACCGTTTGTCAGGCGCTGCAGCCTTGTAAAAAAAAGCGCTCGAGAAGGGGAGTTCCCGAGCGCTCCGAACCCAAAGGTTCTTACGGCGTACTTAGTCGTCGAACTAAGGTGCCAGACAAGCTGGCGCATCCGTCATATCAATCATCCTAACAAGCTGGCACATCGGTCATGTCAATGATCAGCGGCGTTGAGTCGAGACCACCGCCGACCAGATCACGCGCGATCACACTCAGTACGGAACCACCTGCGGTGAAGTCGAGACCAAGCAGCTCTATCGCAGGCGTCTTGGAGCCCGTTCCAGTCACAATGGCGTCGTACATGCCGTTCGCAATCGTCAACTGTCCGGTGGTTCCACCAAAGTCGACTCCAGCGAAGTT
>RCNE010000832.1_pt1 | contig 16560 bp, 18 predicted proteins | sample 2041361 | NCBI WGS metagenome assembly RCNE01 (sample SAMN09708229, study PRJNA481090) | Marine sediment metagenome, whole genome shotgun sequencing project.
CTATGCAGCAAAGAGGAGCCCAGTGACGGCTGCGACCTTGAGGGTTGCGTCAAACTGCGTGATGTCACTTGAGAAAATGCGAAGCTCAAGCGGCTGCTTTCTCAGCGGGCCAATTCGAAGAGGGGATGACTCAGAATCCGAAGGTCTGCTTGATCTTCAGAAGCTCGGATAAGGCTGCATCACGTCGTTTTACAAGAGTTGAACGATCCTGACCTTCCAGTTCGCGTTCGATCCCTGCAACCAGTATGTCTTTGAGTTCATCTGACAAAGCTGCGGTTCCATGCTCGCGCCAGCGTGCCTCCTGTGTTGCACCCAGATGATCCAGATAATGGCGATACCCACCCTTACCTCCACCCAGATGGTAGGTGAGATGTGGCCCCATTAAGGCCCAGCGCATACCCGGACCGTAGGTTATTGCACGGTCGATATCCTCGACATCAGCAATCCCTTCAGCAACGATATAGACCGCTTCGCGGTAGAGCGCGGAAGTCAGTCGATTTGCCAAATGGCCCACAACTTCTTTTTTTACCCGAACAGTGACACGCTCAAGTTTCTGATAGAGTTTCTCAGCAATATCCATGGCCTCTGGAGTTGTCAGCCGCCCCGCCACAAGCTCCACCATTGGCACCATGTGTGGCGGGTTCATCGGATGCCCAACCAGAATGCGCTCCGGATGCTCAGCCTCAATCTGAATATCAGAGGCCAACAAGGACGAAGTGCTAGTTGCTATTATCACACATGGTCGCAGAACAGTTTCAAGTGCTGCAATGGTATCACGCTTGATCTCAATCCGGTCTGGACCATTTTCCTGAATAAAATCAGCGCTACTCAGATCTGAAAGGTTGGTAGTGAAGACGGGCATAGCCGGAGGGCTTTCGTCTAAGTATCCCGAGCTTCTTAAGCTAATCCAGGCCTCTTCGAGGAAAGGGGCCAAGGCGATTTCAGCATCTGGATTCGGATCATAAACAATGGTGTCAAAACCAAAAGCCGCAAACAAGCTAGCCCAGCTCATTCCAATCACGCCACCGCCTACAATTCCGACGGTCTGGATACTTGCAAATTCAACCATCATTGTCCTCACATTTCTTTGCTTTTTGGAATGCATTGGCCTTCCATTCGAAGTCACTCTGAGACACGTGTTCGGAAATTCGCGTGCTCACTGCGGGGTCCAGTTCTAGTCCCCAAGTTCGGATCATGCATCCTAAAGTCACGTACATTCCATGGATAGCAATAACGTCCAAAATCTGTGCTGTCGTGAAATGCTTTGCTAACTGCAATCGCAGGGCTTCGCTGATTTTATGGTTCTCGATTAGGTTGTCCACCGCAGCGAGAAGGACTGCCTCCTGCTCAACCCAACCCGCATGTGTGGCAGGGTCTAGGACTCGGTTGATTTCTTCCAGACTCAACCCGCATCGCAACGAACGGTCTACGTGTGACCCCCACTCGTACCAAGCCCGGAGTTGAACTCCGACTCGCAGAATGACCAATTCAGCCAGCCGATTTCCCAAGGATCCGCCATTGACAGAGTAATTGCGAAAGCTCCACCACGCCTGTAGCAGGTGCGGGTTGTGGGCCATCAACTTATGCACATTGAGTGGCGCCCCCTTCATATCAATTACAATGTCGGCCAATATTGGATCCCATTTTTCTATGGGGAGTGGCTGAAGCGGCTTTAGTGCATCGTGCGTCATCAAAAGCTCCAAGTAGACATAATTAGAAATTGCGTTGGGTGCCTCTTTGATACCGTATACGGAACGAGATATCGCCCAGTCAAACTCGGGAGCGCTAGATTCCGTCAATATCACGACAATCGCTTGCGGCCCCGGCAGATGCATGTTCGAGGGAAATTTTCCCGTAGATTAAAGTCACCTGTAGCTAGCCAGTGTTGTGGATTGCATTCAAGCGGATCGAGTCCGGTTATACTGCCGATGAAAAGGCGTTACTTTTTACGCGAACTGCACAGCGTGTTTATTTGCTCCGATGGCAGAGACTTTTTCTCTTATTTCGACAATGGAAACATCTACGTGACCGAAAACGGCAGCGTCTTGCAGAGACTGTCGCGGGATATGGGGCACTCTCCTGATTGGCAGATTCGTGTGTCTATAGTAGGCTATTTTGCAATAAACTCGGCCAGTTGCGGTCGCTGTAGATAAAGGGATATGATGGCAAATGAACTCTCAAATTCGCCAACCTCAGCGACAGCGCGGGATTGCCCGTTTTGAACACCTTCTGGACACAACCGAAGCGTTGCTGTCCAGGCATCCGGAAAATGACATCAGCCTTTCGCTTGTCGCCGCAGCTGCCGAAGTTCCATTGCCGTCTATCTATCATTTTTTCCCGAACAAGGACGCGATACTCGTTGCTTTGGCGCATCGATATCACGTGACGCTTACGGAGAACGCTGTGGAGGAATTGGATCCACCGCCAAAGATATGGCAAGATATCATCCGTAAGCGCCAGCAAAGTGGCGTGCTGTTTCTCAATGACCATCCGTCGGCATTGCGGTTGTTCATGGGGGCGGGGGTAAGTGCGCAGGTTCGCACGCTTGATCTGCAAGGCAATGCGTCGTTGTCAGAACTACGTGGAGCCGAGTTTCGCCGTTGGTTTGACTGCACCTCAATTCCTGATCTGGAGCTGAGGCTGGCCATTTCCATAGGCATCATGGACGGGATATGGGCGATCTCTTGGTCACAACACCAGCGGATAACAGACGCCTATCTGGAAGAGAGCATTCGCGCGTCTACGGTTTACCTTCGTTGCTATCTTCCGGAAATTCTCCCCTTGGCGCATCAACAAGATAGTTAGCCGAATAATCTATCGCTAATTCTGACCCATCGCTTAGCATGATCATTGTGGCTCGTTTCACAAGTTGTCTGTAATCACACCAGTTTCCTTATAATATATGAAACTATTCTTGTCTTACGTGCATGCGGTGCCAAATTTTACCGCATACTCACTGGCCATCAAAACCCTCTAGTCAGCAAAAATTTCTGTCGCTAACCTTGAATTGTGGCGTTGGATCGGTGACGGGTCGAGAGGCATTTGCCTCGTTGGTCCCTTCGATTGGTTTGTACAATGCCACGGTATCGTCAAGCGATAGCTTAGGGCTTTCATTGGCGATTTCCGACATGAAATGCCTGCTCAACCTTTGTTGTGCATTGGCAAAAAACCAGAAAAGGGAATTCAGTTATGATCACAGCTTTCTCACCAAAGTTTGGGACGCGTAAGAGCCGCACTGGACTATTGCTAGGAACGGTCAGCGCCTTGCTGTTCGGAACAGTGCTTGCGGCGCAGGACACATTGGTTGTCGGGCGTTCAATGGACGTCAACTCGTTGGACCCAGCGCGCGCGTTTTGTGACACCTGCCAGATTTACCTCACAGCTGTTTATGAGCCGTTGATCACGTTGGGTGCAGACAACCAGACGCTTGAGCCTAAGCTTGCAACAAGCTGGACCAACAATGCTGATTTCACTGAGTTCACATTCAATCTGAACCCTGATGCGGTGTTCTCCGACGGCTCTCCGGTTGAGGCATCAGATGTTGTCTGGACGTTCGAGCGTCTGCGCAATCTGAAGGGCTCACCCTCGTTCCTGATGGACGGTACAAAGAACATCGTGGCTGTGGATACCCATACGGTGACGGTTACTGTGGATGCGCCTAACTCAGAATTTCTGAACAAGGTTTCGGCACCATACACCGGAATCCTCAATGCAGAGGCTGCTATGGCGGGTGGTGCGATTGGTGATGAAACGGCTGCAACGGCAGATGGGGCCGAGGGCTGGTTCCTCGAAAATTCTGTAGGCAGCGGGCCGTTTATCCTCAACAGATATGCGCCCGAAGATGAATTGCGCCTGTCGCGCAACGACACTTATTATGGTGCCGCACCAGCGTTCAGCGAAGTTGTGATTACGCAAATTCAGGATTCTGTCAGTCAGGCACAAGCACTGGAAACTGGGTCCATCGATGTGGCCATGCAGATCGACGCTGATACGGCCAAATCGATCGACAATCCGGATGTAACCACAAATATCGTTGCATCGTTCAACTTTGTTTATTTTGCCTTCATGCCCGGATCGGAAGCGATGAAAGACAAGCTGACGCCGGACGTGCGCAAAGCGCTGACTTTGGCAGTGGATTATGACGGCATGTTGGAATTTACGGTTGGCGGCAACGGCAAAAAAATCGCAGCCCCCATTCCGAACGGGTTCCCCGGCACCGCCAATTTGACCCCAAGGTCACAAGATGTGGAGAAATCTAAAGAGATGCTGGCCGCAGCAGATTTGGGCGACGGTTTCGAAATGGAGGCGGTCTATCCCAATGACAACGTTTACGGTGTCGACCTGAACATCATGATGCAAAAGCTACAGCAGGACTTTGCCCAAGTCGGGGTCACGGTAACGCTAAAGCCTGTTACATATCCGGTTTGGCGTGAAGCCATGGCAAGCGGTAGCGCCGATCTGACGGCAGTTTATTATGCGCCTGACTACTTTGGCTCTGGCCAGTATGCGGCATATTTCGGAATGACTGCGGGCTCAACTTGGGTCAAGCGGGCAGGATACAACTCTCCCGAAACAGTGCTCAACGAAAAGGAAGGCGAAATCTATGCCGCCGCCCTTGCAGCATCCGGTGACGCATCTGCCGCCAAGTACGAGGAACTTGCCCTCGAAATGATGGGTAGCAACATCATCATCCCGCTGGTCAGCCCGAACCTTGTGCTCGCGCACCGAAGCGACATCACCGGCGTACGCTATAGCGCATGTTGTAACCTGCCGCTCGCCGAAATCGCGCGTAAGTAAGGGAGAAAGCCATGCTGCGCTATATCATACGCCGGATGCTTGGGGTTCCTTTCCTTTTGTTGGGCGTGGCCAGCGTGGCCTTCATTCTATCACAAAGCACCAAGGGCGATCCGCTGTCCGCCCTTGTGCCCGAACGCATGATGAACAACCCCGAAATCGTGAACGCGGTCAGAGCGCAATGGGGTTTGGACCAGCCACTACCGGTGCGGTATGTCGTTTATATGAAGAATCTGGTGCAGGGCGACATGGGGACATCGTTCAACACGCGCCGTCCTGTCGCCCGTGATATAGCCGATCGTTTGCCCGCCACGCTTGAGCTGGTGGTGGCCGCGATGATCATTGGGACGACGCTGGGGATGGGAATTGGTCTGCTGTCGGCGCGCTTTAGATATACGTTTCTTGACAATGCTGCACGGGGGTTCGCCTTGCTGGGGTCATCGGTGCCGATCTTCTGGTCGGGGCTGATCATGCTTTACGTTTTTTCAGTACAACTCAAATGGACGCCGGGCACCGGACGGCTGGATGCGCGCACAACTCCGCCCGAAGGGGGCACGGGGTTCTATACGTTTGATGCATTGATTGCGGGTGATTGGCCGCTTTTCATTGAGGCGGCGAGCCATCTGGCCTTGCCTGCGTTTGTGCTGGGTTGGTCGGTCATCGGGATTGTGGCGCGGCTGGTACGGTCATCGTTGCTGGACGCTTTAGGTCAGGACTATGTGCGCACCGCGCGGGCCAAAGGCGCGCCGGAACGGGTTGTGCTGATCAACCACGCGCTGCGTAATGCTCTTATTCCGGTGTTGACCGTGCTTGGGTTTACCTTTGCCTATCTGATTACCGGGGCCGTCCTGACCGAGGCAATTTTTAGCTGGCCGGGTATCGGTTCATATGCCGTATCTGCCGCACGGTCGCTGGATTATCCGGCCATTGGTGGCGTGACAATTGTGGGCGCAACGGCATTCCTGCTGGCCAATCTGGTCACTGATATCGCCTATGCTTGGGCCAACCCGCGCATCAAGGTGGGGGGATGATTATGGCCCGCAACCACGCATCCACAGGGCCGGGCAGGGCAGGGCGGTTGCTGCAATTTCTGGGACGTTTGCCAATCACCGGACAAATCGGCATCGTCATTCTGTTTTTCTGGACCATCACTGTTCTGACGGTACACCTGTGGCCAATTTCGGATCCGTTGATGATGGCGGGCCGCCGGTTGCAACCGCCCAGTGGTGCCAACTGGTTGGGCACGGACGCATTGGGGCGGGATGTACTTTCGCGCACGCTGCATGGGTCCGCTTATACTATTCCAGTGGCGGTGATAGTTGTTGCTGCTGCTGTGATCATCGGGTCGGCAGTTGGCGCCGCGGCCGGATACCTTGGTGGTTGGACCGATGCAATTGTTATGCGGGCGGCGGATGTGACGCTGTCGTTTCCGCCCATTTTGCTGGCCATGACGGTCGCTGCGACTTTGGGGCCGGGTCTGCCTAATGCTGCTGTGGCGATGGTGATTGTCTGGTGGCCGATCTATGCGCGGCTGATGCGTGCCCAAGTGCTTGAGGTGCAAACCCGCGAACATGTAGAGGCGGCGATTGCAGGGGGTGCGGGTAAGACCCGTGTGCTTGTGGTCCACATATTGCCGCTGTGTTGGACACCCACATTGATCAATGCCACGATGGATTTTGGACAGGTTGCATTGCTGGCGGCGTCGCTTAGTTTCATAGGGCTTGGCGCCGTGCCACCCAGTCCTGAATGGGGTGCGATGATCTCCGAAGGGGCGTCAAAGTTTTATAGCTGGTGGATCGCATTTGGCCCCGGCATGGCGATCTTGTCGATCGTCCTTGCCACATCATTTCTAGGCGATGGCCTGCGCGATCTGTTTGATCGCAGGGGGCCAAAATGACAGCGGTACCGTTGCTGGAGGTTTGTGATCTGCGGGCGGCGTTTCCAGGCCCGGATGGGCCAGTTGAGGCGGTGCGCGGCATTGACCTGACGTTGGACCCTGGGGAGGTACTGGGTATTGTGGGTGAAAGTGGGTCGGGCAAGTCGGTCGCCATGATGGCGTTGCTGCAATTGTTGCCCCCGTCCGCTACCGTAACAGGATCAGCGCGCTTCAAGGGGCAAGAATTAATCGGCATGTCGCGTCGCGAGATCAGGCAAATCCTCGGGCAGGACATTGGCTGTATTTTTCAAGACCCGCTGAGTGCGTTCAATCCCGTTCTGACGATCGGTGCGCAGATTATTGAGGCCATTCGGTTGCATGACCGCCGCATCAGTAAACGCGCCGCTCATGCGCGCGCAGTCGAGTTGCTGGCGTCGGTTTCTATCCCGCAACCTGAACATCGGGCAGGCCAGTATCCACATGAGTTTTCAGGAGGAATGCGGCAGCGTGCGATGATTTCTATGGCGTTGGCTAATGAGCCCAGCCTGTTGATTGCGGATGAACCGACAACTGCATTGGACGTGACAGTACAAGCGCAGATACTGGATCTGATGCGAAAGCTGGCACAAGAACGCGGCATTGGCATGGTGTTGATCACCCATGATCTGGGCGTTGTGGCGGGCATGGCGCGCGACATTGCAGTGATGTACGGCGGCCGCGTGGTGGAAACTGGCACGGCCGAGGAAATATTCTATGACACCTGCCACCCCTATACCCAAGGGTTGATTGCCGCGATGCCACGCCTTGACCGGATTGCGGATACGCTTGTCTCTATCGAAGGCACCCCGCCATCGATCTTTTCGCGGCCACCGGGATGCAGCTTTGCGCCCAGATGCAGCTTCGCACAGGCAGCATGCAGTGAAACGGATCCCCAATTGCGGCGGGTAAAAAGTACGCGCACGGCCTGCCTGCGCGCCGAAGAAATTGCGTTCAGCAGAAGGGCTATCGTATGACCGATATGTCCCCTGTGCTGGAAGTGCGCGGCTTGTCCAAGGATTTTCCCATTGGGTCGAACCTTTTGGGCACACGGCCTGCACAGATGTTGCGGGCAGTCAGCGATGTCAGCTTTAGTGTGGCTCAGGGCGAGACCTTTGGGCTGGTTGGTGAAAGCGGCTGCGGGAAATCCACATTAGGCCGCTGCATCTTGCGTCTGTTGGAACCCAGTAGCGGAACCGTTGTTCTGGCGGGCAAAGACATCACAAAATGCTCCGCCGCAGAAATGCGCCCCATGCGCCGCGATCTGCAAATTGTGTTTCAAGACCCGATGTCGTCATTGCATCCCAGCATGACCATTGCGCGCATTCTGTCTGAAGGGCTGCGTTTGATTGGGCTGGACGCCAGTGCCGAAGCTGAGAGGATTAAGGAACTGATAGAACTGGTGCAACTTCCCCAAGACGTGGTGATGCGGTATCCGCATGAACTGTCTGGCGGCCAACTCCAACGTATCGGCATTGCGCGCGCAATCTCGGTGAACCCCAAGATTGTCGTTCTAGATGAACCGGTATCGGCGTTGGACGTGTCTATTCAGGCAGGGGTTTTGAACTTGCTCCGCGAATTGCAAAACCGATTGAAGATTGCGTTTGTGTTTATTGCCCATGACCTTAGCGTTGTGCGGTACATGTCGCATCGGATTGGCGTCATGTACCTTGGTCAGATCATCGAGATTGGCCCCGCAGATGCGGTTTTTGCCGAACCCCAACACCCCTATACCCAAGCGCTTTTGTCCGCGATCCCACTGGCGGACCCACGCGCTGAACGAGCGCGGTCACGGACGATACTTGAGGGAGATCTACCCAATCCGCTGGACCCTCCATCGGGTTGTAGGTTCCGCACAAGATGCAGCCGTGTGCAGCCACTATGTGTGACGGACCCGCCCACATTGGAAAATTCGGTTCCAAGCAGATCAGACCATGCCGTCGCTTGCCACTTTCCCGGACCAGATACCAAAGACAAACCAACAAAAGAAATCTCACAAAACGGAGCTGATGTATGAATTCCCCATTTGTCCAAAGCAATGTATCGCGCGACCAAACCCTGCGCGATCGTGCCGCAAGGGTTATCCCCGGCGGCATGTGGGGGCACCAGCAAGTAGGGGCATTGCCAAAAGGCTACCCACAGTTTTTCGCAAGTGGTTCTGGTGCCCGCGTGACCGATGTGGACGGGCACGAGTATATTGATTTTATGTGCGCGTGGGGGCCTATTATTCTGGGGCATCGACATGCACGGGTCGAAGAGGCGGCAAACGCGCAGGCCTTATTGGGAGTGTGTCTTGACGGTCCAACCGAAAATGCGGTTGAGCTGGCAGAACTTATGGTCGCAACTGTGGCACATGCTGACTGGACACTGTTTCAAAAGAACGGGTCAGACGCGATGACAACCTGTGTGACCGTTGCGCGTGCTGCAACCGGTCGTCGCAAGATTTTGATTGCCAAAGGCGCCTATCATGGGGCTGTGCCATGGTGTTCGCCGTCGCTTGTTGGTGTGACCTCCGAGGATCGCACGCATCTTATGCACTTTACCTACAATGATATTGAAAGCCTGAATGCTGCGGTGGCTGAAGCAGGTGAAGATCTGGCCGCCATTGTTGTATCTGCCTTTCGACATGATTTGGCTGTGCCGCAGGAATTGCCTGAGGCAGGGTTTGCCAAAGCGGTACGTGCCGCATGTGACGAAACCGGTGGTGTCATGATTGTGGACGATGTGCGCGCTGGCTTTCGCTTGAATATGGGAGGATCATGGGAAGTGCTGGGCATCAGGCCGGACATGAGCGCGTTTTCAAAGGCCATCGCCAACGGACATGCATTGTCTGCCGTAACTGGAACCGATCGGTTTCGCGAAGCGGCCAACAGTGTCTTTGTGACCGGCTCATTCTGGTATTCGGGGGCCCAAATGGCAGCCGCTGTCGCCACCATTAACGAATTGAACCGGATCGACGGTCCCGCATTGATGCAACGTGCCGGACAACGATTGCGCGATGGCCTTGACGAACAGGCCACCCGCCATGGATTTGAACTGCACCAGACTGGGCCTTGCGCCATGCCGCTTGTCCAGTTTGTAGGTGACGACAAGCAGGCGTCGCTTGGGGACGCGTTCTGCGGCGAAGCGTTGCGGCGTGGCGTGTATCTGCATCACAAACACAACATGTTTCTAAGCACCGCACACACCGATGCAGAAATCGACCGTGCGTTGGACGCCACGGATAGCGCGTTCGCCGCTTTGTCAAAACATCGCCCCGCAAAAACAGGAGCACCCGAATGAATACCCCTGCCAAGAATGTCAGCCTTTCTGTCCTGGAAGGACGGGCAAAGTTCATCCGCACCGAAACCGTTCGCTTGTCGCGCATCGCGGGTGCGGGTCATTATTCGTCTACGTTTTCCTGCGCAGAACTGCTTGCATCGCTCTATTATCACCAGATGAGGATAGAGCCTAAGCAGCCCGATTGGGCAGAGCGGGACCGCTTTGTCATGTCCAAGGGTCACGCGGCCATCGGGCTGTACCCGGTCCTTGCCGATCTGGGGTATTTTGACCCTTCGGAGCTGGAGACATACACCCGCCTTGGATCAAAATACGGCGATCATCCTGACATGAAAAAAGTGCGTGGCCTTGATTTTTCATCAGGGTCACTGGGCCATGGGTTGTCGGTCGGGGTGGGACTTGCGCTTGCGGGCCGTATGAGCAAGCTCGATTACCATTCATATGTATTGCTGGGAGACGGCGAACTGAGCGAAGGGCAGATATGGGAAGCCGCCAATTCAGCCGGTCACTTTGGATTGCAGAACCTTGTCGCCATTGTTGATCGTAACGGCTTGTCCATCGACGGTCACACCGAGGACGTGATGAGTGTGGAACCTCTGGGGGATCGGTTCGCAGCCTTCGGGTGGAAGGTGCAGCGTATCGACGGCCATGACCTTGGCGCGATCCGGACTGCCTTTGGCAATCTGAAGCGCGGGGATCAAGGCCAACCGCAAGTCATTATCGCAGACACTGTAAAAGGGCGCGGAGTCGCACGGATGGAAATGTCGCTGGACTGGCATGTCGGCAATCTGGTGGGCGAAGACTACGACGACGTACTGGCAGAGTTGGAAGCTGGATTGAAACCGTTTACGCCGGAGAATGTAACATGACCAAAGACATGCAAGACGAAAGCGAAATTTTTCGTGGCACGACAACCGGCACTACAAGTTTGCGAGATGTCAAATCCGTCAAAGGCACGCCAAAAGCGGGGATGCCTGCGTTTGTATTGGGTGAAGAGCTGGCCGATATGGCCGACACCGATCCGCGCATCGTGGTTGCCACCGCAGATCTTGCTTCGGCCAACCGAACCAATGATTTTCGGGATCGCCATCCAGACCGTTTTGTGAATTTCTCGATTGCCGAGAAAAACATGATTACCGCTGCTGCTGGAATGGCATCAACGGGGTTGGTCCCTTACGTCGCAACCTTTGCGAGTTTTGCTGCAATTTTGGGGGCCGAGGCGATCCGAACGGACTGCGCCTATCCAAAGATGAAGGTACGGATCATCGGACACCATTCAGGCATGTCGATGGGGTTTTATGGCAGTTCGCACCATGCCTTGGAGGATCTGGGGATGCTGCGTTGCATGGCTGATCTGACGGTGGTTTGTGCCACTGATGCAAATCACCTGCGCGCGATCCTGCGTGCGTCTGTGGATCACCCTATGGCTATGTATATCCGGCTGGGCCGTGGGCGTGATCCCGTTGTCTATCAGAGCGTTCCCAAAATAGAATTTGGCCGTGCCATACGACTACAAGAAGGCACTGATCTAACCATCATAGCCTGCGGCTCTCAAGTTCGCGCCTCGCTAGATGCGGCAGAAACGCTTGCCGGGCAGGGGATATCTGTACGGGTGGTTGATATGTTCACAGTTGACCAGATGGACAAGGATGAAATCCGCGCAGCCGCTGAAGAAACGAACGCAATCCTGACTGTTGAGGAGCACAACGTAACAGGTGGGCTGGGGTCTGCGGTTGCAGAGGTTTTGTTGGAGTTGCCGCGCACGAAATTCCTCAAACATGGCGTCCCGGACAAATACGTCGAAGTGGGTCCACCTGCTGCGCTATACGCCAAATACAGGTTAGATGCTGCGGGTGTCACCGAAGTTGCGAGAGAATTGATCGCTCGGTAAAATTCTGTTGTTGAACGTTCTAGATCATTGCTGGACTCCACAGTTCGTTAAAAGACCCTAATTGTCTAATTAAACTTGATAGGGCACCTCTATAGGTTCTGACGCATAGTTTTTGCCTAGGTGTATGATCCCATGGTTTGATGGTGCAATCCGTTCTGTCTGACCATTGCCCGGCAGGCTCGCCTCTGCCCTTAGGCCGCTAGCCTAAGTGAGGTTGAGCGCCTTAGAGTGGCTCTGGTGGTCTTTTTAGCAGGTGTTAGCGCCACGAAATTTTACTTATCGCATCCACCAAGAAATGAAAATCTACACCACCAGAGTGTATGCCGTGGAACTTTGGAAAACCAACGTAACAGGGGCCGGAGACCGTTTAGCCGACATTCGCGGCACTGTGCGCCAAGGACCGTTATGCGGACAAAGCGACTTCGGCGTGTTGTTTCTTGAATGTCAGCTTTCCACATCCGCTTAATGAGGCGAGTGACCTGCTGCGATCATGAGGTGGTGCTGTTGATGGTGGGCGCCAATCGTCATCAAGCCGAAGAAACCAAGCCCAGTGACTAGATGCAAATCTTCCTCAGACACGACTTCTACCAACATCATCGCGCCGTTTGGCTGCTCCGAAGCAGCGACGGTCCAACCCGTGGCTTGTTGCAACATCGTGCTGTGAGCCAACACCATTCGCCCAATGGAAGCTGCGACCACTTCATCACCCGTCACCAAGAAAGTGACACTCAACTCGTTCACTGATCGCGTAACTGACGCTCGTGTTGTCACGTTGTCCATATCCACGAGGTGATCACGCAAGGCGCTGATATCGACCTGCGCCCAATCCGTGTCGTCATCGTCCCGCAGCAACGTCACGATCTCCGCGATGGCAGAAAATTGAGATTGGCCAGTCTCAGACGGTGATGAAATGGACTGATGTGCCTGTTGCGCCAAAGCACTGGATGCGACGAACACCATTGCGGTTGAGAGAAGACCTAGTTTCATTGAACACTCCTATTTCTCGAACACACTACCCAAGCCGACTACGAACACTTATGATTTGGATCATATGATATTTGATCCGTTCTCCCACATGACCGCAAACGCTTGTCGCACGATTCATATGGACAAGGGTGATGTGCTGTTTCGTCAGAACCAACAGACATCGGGGCTGTACCGCGTCGTCGTTGGGTGTGTGACGCTTCAGCGAACTACCTTGGGCGGGGACGCGTTGATCCTGCACAGGGCAACGGTTGGTGGCACCTTCGCCGAAGCCTCTATTTTCTCGGACACCTATCATTGTGACGCGACATGCACCGAGGCGGGACGTGTTGTTAAGATCGCAAAAGCAGATGTTAACCTGATGATGCAATCAGACCCAGTGTTCAGTGCTGGGTTCACCAAGCACCTTGCCGTGCAAGTCCAGCAGTACCGCGCTCATATCGAGTTGTTGGCAATTCACTCGGCAAAGGATCGCGTTCTTGCAGCCGTGCAGGCTGGTTACTTTGATGCGACGGTTAAGACATTTGCCAGCCGTATCAACCTCACCCATGAAACCTGTTATCGTGCACTTAGAGCGTTGTGCGATGATGGGCGAATGATCCAGATTGGGCGTGGACGGTATGCGCTGTCATAGGGTCCAGACTAGCTCACTATTGCTTTATTGAAGGGCATCTGTCGGCTGATCACTCATCAAAGCCTCCAACATCGGACATGACGAAGCTCCATCATCACAACTGTTCGAAAGACCTTGGAGGGCATCTCGCAAGCGGGCAAGGTTTTCGATCTTGGCATTGATCGCAACAAGATGGTCTTCGGCCATTAACTTCACTTCCCCGCACGAACGGCCTTGGTCGGAAGTGAGAGAAAGTAACGTCTGGATGATCGACATCGGAAACCCTAGATCACGGCACCGCTTCACGAAGCGCAGTCTCGCAATTTCATCGGGGGTGTAGAGGCGTCGTCCAGCCGCAGACCGACCTGGCTTCGCGACAATGCCCTCACGTTCATAATAGCGGATCGTTTCGACACTGACGCCGCTTTGAACCGACGCTTGGCCGATGGGAAACATTTCACTTGCTCCTGTAGTGACTACAGGAGTTATGACTGCATCTAGGATGTCAGCGCAAATCAATCTTTAGCGAACAGGGTCCAGTCAAGATTACAAAAGGTCACAAAATGAAGAACAAGTTACTGGCATTTGGTATCGGAGGCACGGTTCTGGCGGCACTGTGTTGCTTCACGCCACTGCTGCCAATTGCCCTGACTGCTCTCGGTCTAACTGGGTTGTTGGGGGTTTTATACAACGACGTAATTTTACTGCCCTTACTAGCAGGGTTTCTCATTCTTACGGGGGTTGCAATATGGCAACGCAGACAGCAGTAGTCTTTCTTCAATCTACGCTGACTTGCTCAGATTGCGGGCATGTCGAAACTGAAACTATGCCGACAGATGCATGTCAGTGGTTCTATGAATGCAAGTCGTGTCAGGCTATTCTCAAGCCCCTGACGGGCGACTGCTGCATTTATTGTTCATATGCGACGGTTCCGTGCCCACCGATACAAGAAGGTAAATCTTGCTGTGCGTAAGTAGGAACTGATGGGAATGTTAGTGGGGCGGGGTTCGACTGGCTTGCGCTTCGCGTTCACGTGTCGGCCACGTTGACCTGATGAACACTAGAATGTCCCAAATTTCATCATCGGTGAGCGTTTCGCCAAAGCCTGGCATCCCACTGTTGAACTCTGCAACCCCCCTGATTTCCAAAGCGGCGACACCACCGAGTTTTGTATACTCGAACAGCAATTCATCGTCGTGGTGCCAAGTATGACCTGTCGCGTCATGTGGTGGGGCTGGCAGCACACCGTCGGCATCCATTGATCGCCAGTTCGGCTGCCCCTCAAGGTTTGCGCCGTGGCATGACGCACAACTGTTTGCATACAGACTACGACCAGCATCGAGGTCGCGGTGATCCCAATTGTGATCAGCAGCAGCGGTGGAGGCTGTGATGACTAGGATAGGAATAAGCCACTTCATGCTACGTTGACCCAAGTTCGCATTCCACCAACGGCATGACTGAGCATGTGACAGTGCAATAACCAACGGCCAGGATTATCGAACACACAGATGATGTCACGGCTTTCCCCAGCATCAACCAACGTGGTATCGCGCAGGTCACCTAAGGCATCATTGCCACTAACCTCGTAAAAATGGTGTCCATGCAGGTGGATGCCATGTGGGAACGAAGTATCGTTCACCATTGTAATTCGCACAGTTTCGCCACGCTCGAATGACCCAAATGGGTCGGCTTTTAGGTCTGAAACATTGTTGAAGGCCCAAATGTTATCTCCACCGTGCCGACCGCCCATCGCACCCCCCATCATCGTCAACGTCAGGTGCTGTGTGGGTTCGTTTGGTTCGGGGAGTTCGGGGGACATGAGGGCCAATATTGGACCAGCTTGCCTGTCGGTATTGGTGCCAATCACCGCTAGATCAGCCAATCGATATGAACCCTGACGGGTCACCATATCAAACCCAACTGGGCCTGTGATATCCACGATCAGATCGGCACGTTGTGCGGGTGCAAGAACCAGTTCTGTTAGTGGGCGTGGCTCAGCCAGTGCCATTCCATCCAAGGCGACGACTGATCCACTAACGCCGCTGACCAGTGTCGGGAAGATACGGTTGGTTGCGGCATTGATCAGCCTAAACCTGACACGGTCCCCCACCTGAACCTGTTCTTTGGACAAGAACGCACGGGCGAAGTTTCCCATGTATCCACCATGGGCAACGCTGTGCCTGTCGGTGAACTCTTCCGACAGACTACCGTCTTCCTGCATCTGCCAATCCGACAGCAACACGGTGATGTCATGATCTATGTCAGGCGGTGTGTCATCTTCGACGATCAGCGGCCCCATCATGCCCCGTGCCACTTGTTCGTGTGAAATATAGTGTGAGTGATACCAATACGTGCCAGCATCGGGTGGCACGAAACTGTACGTCTTGGTGTCAGACGGGTTGATAAGGTCCTGCGTCAGCATTGGCACCCCGTCCATCTGGTTCTCCAATCTGATCCCATGCCAGTGCACGGCGGTGCCTTCATCAAGGCCATTCTCGACTTCAATGGCGATGCGCTCACCACGACGCACCCGCAGTTCAGGACCTGGCATTGATCCGTTGAAGCCGAGCATGGATGTTGCACCATCACCGATCGGTAGGATTTGCTGCGTCACAGCTTCGGCCTTTAGTCGCAGGGTGTCTTGGCCCGCGAAGGTTGGCATGGGTAGGATCGCCGTGGCCGATGCGTACGCCAAGAAATGTCGTCTGTTCATGTGGGGCCTCATGTTGGCAAAGTTAGATTGGAGGTAAGAACGGCGGTGACGCCAAGAACGGTGAGGATGATGAACCATTCGACGGATATGGATTTGGCAAGGTGGCTTGCTGCGGCTGGGTTACCTGTCGAGAGGTCGGGGATGAACCGTAGTTTGTTAGCCGCTGCCAACCCTAGGAGGGCCGCAACTAGCACCACCTTTAGGATCAAGGCTTGGCCATAACCTGTACCAATTAGTGCGTTGAGTGACCCGACAAGTTGATAGCCCATGTAGCCACCTACGACGATCAATGCAGGAACCGCGACCATAGCCACAAGACCAAACCGATGACCAACGTTCGCAGCCACTGCATATGTTGCGGGCTGGGATGCCAA
>RCNE010001190.1_pt1 | contig 16555 bp, 13 predicted proteins | sample 2041361 | NCBI WGS metagenome assembly RCNE01 (sample SAMN09708229, study PRJNA481090) | Marine sediment metagenome, whole genome shotgun sequencing project.
TATCTTAAGGCCTATACAGAATATACGATTGAGGACGCGACCGATCCGTCATTATTGGGAACTAAAAGAGAATGGGAGGAGGATATTCGATCCTTGTATGAAGCTGCTACCCGGACATGAATCCATGCAATTCTTCGGAGCGATAAGCTGTGCCACTCGTTAATGAGGGGTTATGGATACATCGCCGGAGGGGGTGTGCCACCCCGTAGTGCGTGATTTTTCAGAAAGAGCATCGGTTATCAGTTGCGTTCCCAAGCTGGGGCTTGGGAACGAGAGAGATCCAAATGAGTCGAGGCACAATAAAAAAGAGGATTTGGTAAAAACCAAACCGGAGGCGGGGCACACACTAAATCAAATATAACCAATAATATCTATATATTAGTTTGCATCGAAACGTGCATAAAATATGTTATACCCGAAATTATACCCGCTTTTTGCAAAAAGCCTGGAGGATATATTGGTGGCGATGCAGGGCTTATTATTTGGCAAATAACCACGGGGGGCCCCTGTCAACTCGACCAAAACTTGAGTGTTCTCTGGCCATAGTTCTCAAAGCTACCAACTTTATATAAATTTCCTTGAGTAACTCTGTCCTACTTTTGTCCCGTTTGTCCCGTACCACCTCATATCCCTCTGTGCCAATGAAAGTGAGACACTTTGCCCTTGAAAAATTAGTGTAGGGCGGGTAGGAGGATCACCATGGAAACCTTCTGACAGCCTCCTCGGTGTCCTCGCGCGTGGGAGTGATGCTTTTGTGTTGCTTACCTCTAAGAAGGACTGCCCTGTTTAGTGTCCCATTTGGGAAATTCCCTAAGACAAAGTGTGTGTCCTTGGGTGTTTCTTTTTCTTCACGCGCGTGGGGGTGTTGCGTTCCAGCTTTACATTCTTTACACGTCTATAGGTGGTGCGTTTTTGGTACGCTTGTCAACGAATCCGTCAATCTGGCAATGTGGTTAATAGCGTGGGTTTGACATTTTCAACATCTTAGGAGACCCTCAATCCGGTGATAGTTCTATATTACCATGTTTCCATCTATATCGCTGTCATACATGGAATATGGTTGAGTTTCACACAGTGGTCGAGACTTAAGAATAGGATCATAATCATTGGTTATCGGACTTTGGTTTCGCCTGTGACCTCAGCCTTCCGCTCTTGAATCCATGCCTGTACTGCCTCCGGCGACATTACTGCCGGATCGCCTAGCACTCCAGCGCCCGCGTTCACCAGTTCTGGTGGCAAATGATGAATCAGTATATCCAAATCAGCTGAACTTTGGATTTCTTCATCCAGGACCCGAGCCATCCCTTCGTTGTGAGGTACGCCATGCCGTCGCACAGCTTTCACCAACCCCATCAACAGCACCTCCCAGGTGGTCATCGGTCCTTGTGTAATCGAAGCCGATTCGGCAAAAGAGTCGATAAAGGCAAATGGCACCTTTGCAAAAGGTTCATCCATGCTAATCGCAGCCAGCAGCCAATCGGTGTCAAATGAAAAATCAAACACTGTCGGGTCGTGAATAATTTGCTGCAAGATATTCCGCTCATATAGTTTGAACGCAGCCTGGGTGTCCAAAATGTTGCGAGAGAAAATGGCTTGCCCCACCATCCGTTGCATGTGTCGCAGCAATTTGATGCCAATCCCCCAGCGTCCTTCTTCCTTTACGAGCACGGCGTCGGGATCTTTGCGATTGCCCAAAACAACGCGGCAATTGTCATCGAGAAATGGCCTTATCAGCAGTCCAATCTGCCCCAAATGCACCGAGCTATCGGCATCCGTGTAAATAACCGCATCTTTGCCGTCGGAAATTGCCTGCATACAGCCAAGAATGATCGCCCCAGCCTTTCGTGAACCGTTGGCAGATTTCAGCTCCTTCAGTGGTCCGCTGTCAGTAGGCACAGCTTCGCTTAAAAAGAGTACCTTCACTTTTTCGCGGAGCAGGTCAGTATTGGCTATTTCCTGAGCAATTTTACCGCTGTTATAAGAACAGCCATCATCCACCGCGTAAAGTGTCCAATCAATCGGCGTATCGGCCGTAACCCAATTCATCTGTGTAATCTTAGTGCGTAAAGAGTCTTCACCGTTGGGATTGGTGTCACTTTTTGGAAGCAATCGATTTTGTTCACCCCACATTGCAAAAACAACACCTATCTTTAATTTTCGCTCTACACTTAATGCATACCGCCGCGAATCCACCAACTTTGCCGCCAGCTTAAACTCCAGTGGCGTATCCACCTTTCGTGCCGCGTCCCGCAATGCGTCTGTCGTCAGTTCATGCAGTTCCAGTAAAGCCGAAGTGAGTGCATACAAACTTTCCTGATCAGCAGGTTCAGTCAAGCTAAATTTTGTTTTGGCTTTTGATATCAAAGTGTTCAAGGTCGTCACAATTTTCCTCCCCCGAGGTGATGGTTTGGATACGGAAAGCGTGGGCTTTTATAGACAATTCATGCATCATCGATTACCTGAAAATCGATAATATCAGGTTTTACATTGTAATGATATCCTTGAGAATTCCGTGCCGTGAATACTTAATATTTGGATCATAATCCTTAATGGTCTTGACTAGCCCACATATTGCATGAAGCGAGCAGAAGAAATATTGGCAACCGCATTGCACGTAAGGGCCAGTGATTGGCTGTGACGACCCCCAGGCCTGGAGTTTAAGGCGACCTGGTATCTGTCACACATGTTGGTTTCTCTTTAATCGACCGGTTTCCCCGATATAAGAAAACACTCCTTCCATAGCTTCTTACAACTTGGCTGATTGGCATGTCTACTGTTCTTAAGAAAGGTTCATTCTTGGAGCTATTTTTATTGACAAGCCATATTAAAGAGCTAAGGTATAGGTCTTCATAATAGGGGAAATACTCATTTGGTGAATATAAAGCCGGGCATAACGCGAGCGTTTTTGAGTCTGCTTGCTATTACTATTCTCGTCAGTATGAATGGCGTGACATTTGCCGAGAATCGTGCCTGCTATTGTTGCAGCGATAGGGCGATGCACGGCCATATGAAAAAGCAATCCATAAGCGATTGCGATGGTGGGATGGCATGCAACCATTGCGCTTTTGAAAGCTCCCGGATGCCTTCGCCATGGGCGACTCTTAGCAGTGATCATAATAGTCGCCAACGATCAGCTCCCCGCTTGTTTGTTTCCCTGCAAACCCATCCAGCGGAAGATTATTTTCTATCGTCTTTTTCGAGATCTGTTGAAAAAACCGCATCTGCGGGAATTTCAGCAAAAATCCCCATCTATCTATACAATCAAATACTGCGTTTTTGATTCTTCTTATCCCCTGAACTAATTTCACGTTCAGACCACTTCCATTTTCCATTTTCCGGTTAGCTCGCCCACAGTCCCTTTGGGGAGAACTGCGTGATCTATTCACTATGGACCAATGGGCTGTTAGCCCTGCGTAGATAAACGCGACGAGTTCATTTGATAAGCGAGATCGTTCGTGCAGAAAATATGCGCAAAACCGGGAACCTGTCTATTCGATATCATTTTCTCTTTTTATTGGGAGAACAGAATGAAATACCGATATTTGAAAGTACCCAGTGACGGAGTGTCTACCTTTGGTCAATGGCAGAGGGGACCGGTTGTTTTCCTGTTGCTGATGGTCATCGGTTATATGGGTCAATCAGAGGCTTACGCAAATGCCTCTAAGCCCGTTTCGGAATTGGCGAAACCGGGTTTTTCCGAGCCAATTCGGCTTTACGAACTGTTAAATCACGCTTACATGCACAACCCCTCCATCCGACAGGCAAAGGAATCGTGGCGGGTAACCGTTGAAAGCTATCGGATTAAAACCGGCTTCCCGGAACCTCAACTCATGGTGACCTGGTTTCCGGAACCGATTGAGACCCGTTTGGGGCCTCAGGACTGGAATGTCCAAATATCCCAAAAAATACCTTTTCCGGGAAAACTCACCAGGGCAGGTGAATTGGTGGAGGCCGACGCCCTTCTTGGCCGATTAAAATTGGATAAAGCCGTGAAAGAGACATCGCTTGCGGTAAAGGAGTCCTTTTATGAGCTTTGGTATATTCGGCAAGCCAAAATAATCACGCTGCACGGTTCTCGTCTTCTGGACCATATACGGAAAGTCGGTGAAACCGCTCATGCGGAAAATCGAGCAACCCTTACCGATATCGTCAAAGCGCAATCGCAAGCGGGGCAATTACGGTACGACATTCTACTTCTGGAGGAATTGGAAGAAACGGAAATTGCCAATCTCAACGGGCTGTTAAACAGGCCGCCCGAATCTGTTATCGGAACATTGGCGACACCCATTTTAGAACCGTTCGCCATGAATGTGAACGCTATTTACCAGATCGCTGAAGATAATAATGAGGCGATACAAATGGCCGGGGTTATTATTCAAAAAAGTGAAACTGAAGCATCCTTGGCACGGCTCCAGCGTTTCCCCGATCTCAAGGTAGGGCTCTTCTATGCCAATATCGGAGAGCCCGATATGCCCACGCCACCGCCGGATGCGGGCCGGGATACCATTGGATTGCAGTTGGGAGCATCTATTCCATTGTGGTTCGGTAAAAACAACAGCCGGGTGGAGAAAGCCCTGGCGAGCCGATCCAGGGCCGAAGCGGAGAAGCAGACCCATATCAATAATATTCATACCCAGATACGGACACTCTATTTCAAAGTCAAAAATGCCCAGCGCATTGTCACACTCTACGAGAAGGATCTTGTCCCCCAGGCAGCCCGATCCATGGAACTTGCGGAGGTTTGGTATCAGGAGGGAGAGGCCTCTTTCACTGATTTCATCGAGGCGCAATCGATCTGGTACAACTTTCAGCTAGCGTTGGCCCGCGCCCATGCGGACTACGGTATCAATGTGGCACGACTTGAGCGTATTGCGGGAAAAGGGTTAACGGAGGAGGTAATACCATCGATGTCTCCTACCCAAAAGGAGAAGTAATGAAGAAGCTATTACTGCCGTTCACAGCGATATTGTTGGCATGCTCAATTGGCCCAGTGTCTGCCGGATACCAGGACCTTCGGCAGGAGATGGAGGACTATAGCCCACCTGCGGCATTTCAATCTGAGAGTAAACCGGTACGGGAGGGCAGCTATCGCCCGGACACCTTCGCCATGGAGAAAAAAAACATCGATGCGGCACGTGACCGCTGGACGCAGATTGTTCAGGAAAGTAAGCTGCCGGTAATACCGGCATCTGTCTCTCCGACAATCGTTGATGCTGCCAGAGATGACGTACAAACCCGTATGGCACTTCAAGACCATTTCTCACTACCGATGGTGCAGGCATTCATTTTGTTGCGAAACCCAGCCATCGCGGGGGCTGTCACTCGTTTTAAGGCCGCCATCGAAGGCTTCAGCCAGGTGACCCAACTGGACGAAATCTTACGCCAATACTCGGCTTTTACGGAAAGTGTGATGGTCGGCGTGGGGCCTGCAAGGGCATCTGATAATATCCGCATGAAATTCCCCTTTCCCGGTGTGGCGGCATTGAAAGGTCAAATTGCCGAAAAGAACGCCGAAACCGCTCAATATCAATCAGCCCTGATTCGGCGGGATATCGTTTCCCAAGGCAGCAAAGCCTATTGGAATCTACTTTTCATCCATCAGGCCCGTCGGGTTACCCGGGAAACACTTGGCTGGCTCGATCATCTGGAATCGGTGACCACGACGCTCTACGAGGCCGGAAAGGCCGGGTATCAGAATCTCATTAATATTCAGATTCGTTCTGAAAAACTGGGAGAGCTGCTGGTTACATATAAAAAACAACAAAGAAACCTGGAAATAGAACTGTTAACGCTGATGAACCTGCCACCGGAGATTTTGTTGGGGCGGCCGGCAACCACAATCCCAAACAACTCCGTTCCCGAACTGGACCGCCTTTATCCCCTTGCCCTGGAAAACCGCCAGGAACTGAAACGAATGCGCGCCATGGTGGGAAAAATAGAACGGATGGTGGAGATGGCTGAGACCATGATCCAGCCATCGTTTTCGCAGGGCTATTCACATTATGCCGACAAATCGATTCTTCAGGTGGGCAGTAACCGTATGAAGCCGACTTTCACCCAAGCTGTTTCTCCTTCTTTTGGAAAAGGGCTGCCCAAAAACGCCTGGTTTGGTTCCCAGGACGCTTTCCTCCGGGAGACCCGACTGAAGCTGAATGCCCTGAGATCCGAGCTCCTGGATGCTGAATCACGAACCCGGCTGATGGTACGAAACGGCTGGTTTGACCTGGATCGTGCCCATCGAGAACGAATCCTTTACAAAAACCGGCTAATAAATTTATCGCGGGCATCCCTGGAGATATCAACCGTTGAATATGAGTCGGGACGTATCGCCTTTTCCGACGTAATCGAATCTTACACCCGCTGGCTTGATCTGAACCTGGCTGGTGAGCGACGGAACAGTGATCTTGGGATTGCCTGGGCGGAACTGGAACGGCGCATGGGTGTTTCGTTACCGTCCAAACCCAAAAATAATTAGAAAGGGTCATACGCATGCGTATTAAAAATATAACTTTTATCCGGAAAATCTCATTGATCGTTATTTTACTGAATTTAATCTTTTTGGTGGATTTCCGATTGACTCTATCTACTTATGAAATGAAGACGGCAGATGCCGGGAAAACACTCCAGGCCGGGATGATTGACCCTGAAACCGGTAAAAAAATCAAATATTGGGCGGCGCCCATGGACCCAACCTATATCAGGAACGAGCCTGGAAAATCCCCCATGGGCATGGATCTGGTGCCGGTATATGAAGATGCGGATGGGGAGAAGGACGCTACCTCCGATATCCGTATCGATCCGGTAACCCAGCAAAATATGGGGCTTCGACTGGGCCGTGTTGAAAAGAAGGTATTGTCTAAGTCGATTCGGACTTTCGGCACCATTGTCTATGACGAAACCGGCCGACACTCGGTAAATACCAAATTCAGCGGTTGGATTGAGGCGTTGCATATCAACTATTTAGGAGAGCGCATTGAAAAAGGGCAGCCGTTGTTTGACATATACAGCCCGGAATTACTTGCCGCCCAACAGGAATACCTTGTCGCCATCAATCAAAAGAAGGTGTTAAAGCAAAAGGTTTTCAACCGTATGCTGGATGCATCCCGGACCCGCTTATCCTATTGGGATCTAACCCATGATCAGATCGCGCATTTGCAAAAAACCGGCAAGGCAAAAAAAACAGTGACCATTTATTCACCCGCCACAGGCGTTGTCACAAAAAAGAGTGCCGTTCAAGGGCAATATGTCAAAATGGGTGAGAATCAATATGAAATCGCCGATCTCTCCACGATATGGGTGGATGTTGATATCTATGAGTATGAACTCCCCTGGATCCACCAGGGGATGTCCGCCGAAATGGTACTCGCCTACGTTCCCGGAAAGCGCTACACCGGTGAAGTGATTTTTATCCACCCTGAGTTGGATCCCAAAACCCGGACCGTCCGCTTACGGCTCTCATTCCCGAATCCAGACGGAACGCTGAAGCCGGGAATGTACGCCGATATTTACTTGGAAAGTACGCTTCCCGGAGAACGTCTTACAATTCCCCACGAAGCGGTCATTGACAGCGGTGTTCGAAAACGGGTCTTTGTTTCAAAAGGAAAGGGGAAATTTGAGCCGCGGGACATTGTGGTCGGAATCGAGGGGAATAACTCCGATTTTGAAGTCATTAAAGGGCTTAGTGAAGATGAAGAGATTGTGATCTCAGGGCAGTTTTTACTGGATTCTGAGAGTCGGCTACAGGAAGCCATTGCTAAAATGCTTGAAGTGCGTGGGAAGGATGAGCAATCGGGACCAAATGAGGATGAAATCGACATGAGCGGTATGACAATGGATGACGATCTGAACATGGATGATATGACAATGGATTCGGATGATTCCCAAAAACCGGTGACGAATGAGGAGGATTCACAATCATGATCGGGAAAATCATCGATCTTTCCATTAAATACAAATTTATAGTGCTCCTGGCAACGCTGTTTATGATTGCTGCAGGGGTGTATTCAATTGCCCACACCCCCCTGGATGCCATTCCTGACCTGTCCGATGTGCAAGTCATCATTTTTACCGATTATGCCGGTCAGGCTCCGCAAGTAGTAGAGGACCAAGTCACTTATCCTTTAACAACGGCGATGCTTTCGGTTCCGTTTGCTAAGGCCGTTCGTGGATATTCCTTTTTCGGACTCTCTTTCGTCTACATCATCTTTGAGGATGGAACGGATCTCTACTGGGCCCGAAGCAGGGTCTTAGAATACCTCAGTTTTGTTTCAGGGCGCTTGCCACAAGGGGTTACTCCCTCTCTGGGACCAGATGCCACAGGCGTCGGGTGGGTGTATGAGTACACCTTGGAAAGTGACCAGCACGATTTGTCCCAGCTGCGCTCCCTTCAGGACTGGTTTCTACGATACGAACTGGCGAGCGTACCGGGTGTATCCGAAGTGGCCTCCATCGGTGGGTATGTCAAGCAGTATCAGGTGGTTGTAGACCCGAATAAATTGAGAGCCTACAATATTCCCCTACAGAAGGTCCGGATAGCGATCCAAAAGAGTAACAAGGATGCGGGTGGCCGGTTGATCGAAATGGGCGAAACAGAATTCATGGTTCGCGGGGTGGGATATATAAAAAACACGGACGATCTCAAGATGGTTCCCCTGGGGGTTAATGAGAAGGGAATTCCTATCCTGTTACGAAACGTGGCTACCGTTAAAATCGGTCCGGAATTGCGTCGTGGGATTGCCGAGTCCAACGGCCGGGGGGAAGTGGTGGGTGGTATCGTCGTGATGAGATATGGGGAAAATGCCCTGGAAGTAATCAACAATGTCAAAAAACGCATTGAAGAACTTCAATCCGGTCTGCCCGAAGGGGTAACCATCAAAACCGCTTATGATCGATCGGGGCTCATACAACGTGCCGTAAAGAATCTACGAAATACGTTGATCGAAGAGAGCCTCATTGTGGCGTTCGTCTGTATCTTGTTTCTCTTTCACTTCCGCAGCGCTCTGGTCGGTATCTTCACGCTTCCCGTGGGCGTCCTTATCAGTTTTATTATCATGCATGCCCAGGGCATTAATGCCAATATCATGAGCCTTGGGGGTATCGCCATCGCCATCGGCGCCATGGTGGATGGTGCCATCGTAATGATTGAAAACGCCCATAAGCATATTGAGCAGGACGGTGGTAAAAAACCCCATTGGGAGCTCATTGCCGACGCTACCAAAGAGGTGGGCCCAGCCCTGTTTTTCTCCCTGCTTATCATCGCGGTCAGCTTTCTGCCGGTTTTTACCCTTGAAGCTCAGGAGGGACGGTTGTTCCGTCCCCTTGCCTATACCAAAACCTATGCCATGGTGGGCTCGGCGTTTTTAGCTGTGACGGTAGTGCCAATTCTCATGGGTTACCTCATCCGGGGTAAAATCATGCCTGAACATAAAAACCCGGTAAACCGTTTTCTCATCTGGGTGTATCATCCAGTAATCAAATGGGTTCTGCGGTGGAAAGCGTTTGTCATCCTGGCAGCAATTGTTGTTTTAGCTTTCACATGGATTCCCATAAAGCACATGGGCTCCGAGTTTATGCCGCCCTTAAATGAGGGAGATATACTCTATATGCCCACCACGCTGCCAGGGATCTCTATTACAAAGGCCAAGGAGCTTCTCCAACAGACGGATCGTATTATCGCCTCGTTTCCGGAAGTAGAGAACGTGTTCGGAAAAGTTGGAAGGGCGGAAAGTGCCACCGACCCGGCACCACTGAGTATGATTGAAACAACAATCACTCTTAAACCGGAATCCGAATGGCGACCGGATATGACGATGGAAAAGCTCATGAACGACCTGGACAAGGCGATCCAGTTCCCCGGACTGACCAACGCATGGACCATGCCCATTAAAACACGCATCGATATGCTGTCAACCGGTATTAAAACACCGGTGGGCATTAAAATTATGGGAGAGGATCTGGAGCAGTTAAACCGTATCGGCGAACAGGTCGAAGCGGTTATCCGTGAAGTACCCGGAACCTTAAGTGTCTACGCGGAACGGGTGACCGGCGGGAATTTCCTGGATTATGAGATCCAGAGAGATAAAGCCGCACGCTATGGTCTGACGGTTAGTGATATCCAGGAGGTCATCATGTCGGCGGTGGGAGGGATGAACATCACCTATACCGTTGAAGGGCTGGAACGGTACCCGATCAACCTGCGATATGGAAGTGAATTGCGGGATACACCGGAAAAATTGCGTCGTATTCTGATACCCACGCCCACCGGCGCTCATATCCCCATCACTCAAGTGGCCGATATCCGTATTGTGAAGGGGCCACCGGTGATCAAAAGTGAAAACGCCCGAAATAGTGCCTTTGTTTATGTCGACATCACCAATATCGATGTAGGCACCTACGTCAAGGCAGCTCAAAAATCGGTCAATGAGAGAATCGATTTACCCGTAGGTTACAGCCTGGTCTGGAGTGGCCAGTATGAATATATGATCAGGGCCCAGAAGCGGTTGATGATCGTTGTTCCCATGACGTTACTGATTATTTTTCTCTTGCTCTACTTAAATTTTCAAAACATCACCGAAAGTTTGCTGGTCATGCTCAGTGTTCCCTTCTCGCTGACCGGTGGCTTCTGGCTGATGTATCTTTTGGGGTATAACATGAGCGTAGCCGTGGGCGTCGGATTTATCGCCCTGGCCGGAGTTGCCGCTGAAACCGGCGTTGTAATGCTGATCTACCTCGATATATCATACCGTAAATACAAGAAAAAATACGGAGATCAGTTTAACCAAAGGCACCTTAACGAGGCCATTGAAGAGGGTGCGGCTCTGCGGGTACGGCCGAAAATGATGACGGTGGTCGCTATTATGGCGGGATTAGCGCCCATCATGTGGAGCCATGGATCCGGGTCGCAGGTAATGAAACGAATTGCAGCACCCATGATCGGTGGCATGGTCAGCGCAACCATTTTGACGCTGATTGTTGTTCCCGTCATTTACAGCATCTGGAAAGGATGGCGTTTGCCGAAAGATGGAGAGGTCTGAAGCGGTCAATTTAAAGAACTGTTTTTGATTGTTTATTGGAGACTACTTGTTAATCGCTGCAACGATGCGGCAATATGTAAAAAGGAGTTAAGATGAAAAGAAGAACACTGTTTGTAATGGCATTGGTAATGACACTTGTTACTGTCCCGGTGATGGCGATGGAAGACCACAGTGGTAAGGCTTCCGGCGAAGGAACCACCATGAAAGGACACAGCGGCATGGATTCTGACAAAGGGGCCACCATGAACGGGTCCGGCATGGATGCTTTTAAACATCAAGCATCAAAGGACGGGATGGATGCAACATTTCAGGTCATGAGCCTGGCCAGCATGAATATGGCGGCGGAAAATGGTGACACCCACCATGTTATGGTGAACCTGTCCAAAACCGATGGAGGTGAAAAGATCAAGGAGGCAAAGGGTAAAATCAAGGTGATCGGTCCAGATGGAAAAGAACAGGTCAGCTCCTTGAAAAATTACGGCGGAATTCTGGCGGCCAACTTCATCTTCAAGGAACCGGGAAAGTATGGGGTGATCTGTCTGGTAAAAAACAGCAAGAAGGAACATCTGTTCAAGTTCTGGTATGAACATATGTAAAATGGACAAATTGAGATTAATACTCTGCCCGCAAGAAACCGTTGCGGGCAGGGCGTCTATTTTAAAATGGGTCTTGAAGGGCGATTTTTCTTCATAAAACTCGGCAATATGTGTTCTGATGTGCGTTAAATAGCGATTACCAGTGTTTCGATAGAAAACCGGTTAAGGTGCAATGATTTTAGCGTCCCGGTCATGTACAAAATATCTTATTAATTGAAATCTGCTTGCGGGGGGTCAGGCTATGTTGCTTTCCGATTATACAAAAAACATTTTCCAGCCAGAGTGCAACGCCAATTTGGAGTCTGTTCATTGTGTTGTGGGGCTAAACGGAGATGTGGGGGTGCTCTCCCCTATTTTAATGCCGTCTTGGGAGGGATCCAGTATTTACTCGATCCCCCGGGAGTGATGTTCCACCTTCATATCAGCAAGCGATACTCATGCTTACTTGCATTATCAATTATCTGAAAACCGATAATATCAGGTTTTGCATTGCAATAGCATCCTTGAGAATTCCGTGCCGTGAATACTTAATATTTGGATCATAATGTTTGAGTGGTCTGATTTAAAATGGGTGTCACAGGTTTTAGTAAGAGTCTAATGTCATAGATTGGTTGGAGCTACCTGAAATCTTGGAGCATAAAACAAATTACCTTTTTAGCCATGTCGCGTCTTGTATCTATAGATTTTTGTTAAAAATAGATGTCATATGATTAAAACATACGATTGTTAAAAATGTTAAAAAAAAGAAGAGACGCATTTCTACGCCTCTTCTTTTTCTGAAAATCAGTCGATCACAACCCATACTGCCCATCGATAGTCCAATCAATCACAGGCAGCTTGAAACGAAATTACCGTTTTTGAGAGTACCAAAAGTACTTTAATAAGTTTTATTTTCTAACTGTCGGCTATTCTCCAATTAATCGGCCGCTCGGGTTTGCGTTGTAGCTCCACCTCCCGTTGTACCAGTCGCACCTTGGCCCTTATCGCCTGTTACTTTGCCACCCCCAGCCGATACCGGGGCTACCGCTACACATACGAGAAAAGCCATCGAAACCAACACTGCAAAAAACTTTTTCATCATTGTCTCCATTCATTTTAATAAGATTATAAGCTATTTTGTTTCCCTGACATAAATCAGTATGAGATTATATATGCAATAAGCATACCTGAAAATATTATGAAAATTACATTTCATAACTAATTATAATCATAATAGAATTGTAATTGGACGATCGTTGACGAATTTCAATTCTTGCATTACATGAACATATTGTATAAACAAATCGTTTAAACAAGCGTTCAATACTTGGGGCGTATCAATGGAAAATATGGTTGCTGAACTTGATCTCATAGAAAATTGGGACAAGATACTTAATCTTCTCAATGACGGTCTGATGATCGTCGCACCCAATGGGGTTATTCGCTTTATAAACAGTGCGCTGGGAAACCTCCTGGGTTACAAGCGGTCTGAAATGATCGGTAAGCCATGCCTGATGTTGGGTTGTGACGCCTGCGAACCACTGGTGTCAAAGACACGTGAAACATGGTGCGCGCTTTTCGATGATGGCAAGGAATTGCAAAAAGATTGTTTAATGGTCAAAAAGGACGGTTCCTATGTTCCGGTTATCAAAAAGGCGTCACTTCTTTATAATTCAACGGGTGAAATCCTGGGGGCTTTGGAAATTTTCACTGATGTTTCCAATCTCCGAAAATTAGACAATGAGCTAAACCGTTTGTCACGTAGGCTTCATGGGAATAAGGGCTTCCAAGGAATCATCGGGCAATCCGCTTCAATGAAAAAAATGCTTAGGGTTGTCGAAAAAGCCGCTGATAGTGAAGCCCCTGTGATTATTTTAGGCGAAAGTGGCACAGGCAAAGAACTCGTTGCCCAGGCGATCCACGATCTTAGTAAACGTAGACATGGACCGTTTGTCCAGGTGAACAGTGCCGCGTTGAACCCGGCCTTGCTCGAAAGCGAGCTGTTCGGCCACATCAAGGGGGCCTTCACCGGCGCTTACCGGCACAGAATGGGACGATTTGAGTATGCAAATGGCGGCAGCCTGTTTCTGGATGAAATTGGAGATCTACCCCATTCAGTTCAGGTGAAACTGCTTCGCGTACTAGAGTCCAAGAAAATAGAGAGAGTTGGGGATCAGGAGCCAATTGGTATTGATGTCCGAATAGTCTCGGCCACCAATAAGAATCTCAAGGAGCTTATTGAGAAAAGGAAATTTCGTGAAGATCTCTTCTTCCGAATTAACGTTATTCCCATAAATCTACCGCCACTTCGCGAGCGCATGGATGATGTGCCGTTATTAGTCAAGTCGTTTGTTGAACAAATGCAAATATTAACCAAAAAAGAGATCACGGGTCTGACTACTGAAGCGATGAATCTTCTCATGACTTATCGCTGGCCTGGTAACGTCAGGGAGTTAAAAGCTGCGTTGGAATACGCATTTGTCATCAGGGATTCGGGTTTGATCGGCCCTGCTGATCTACCGGGATATGTTCATGAAAATACAGATGTTGATATTTGCCATGATCTCCCAAATTCTGGAATTGAATGTGAAGAGAAGACGGCACTGATTGATGCATTGAAAAAATCGATGGGCAACAAATCTCAGGCTGCCCGGATACTGGGAATAAGTAGGGGAACCGTGTGGAACAGGATGCGCAAATATAATATTAACCCCAAAATGATCTTATTTTCTTGAAATAGATATTCCATCATCATTTTCGGATTGAGATATGGATTACGCATTGTAGTATACAAAAATCCAACCTTGCATGAGTGAAAACCAAATATGACTGAACCTGTGATTTATTGAGAGAATCACCAGTCTGTGAAAAATACAGATAACATTGCATGCGTTATTCAACCATCATGAATTATCTGAGAACCGATAATATCAGGTTATGTATTGTAAAGGTATCCCTGAGAATTCCGTAGGTTGAATATTCAATTTTAGGATCATAATTGTTGAGTCTTTGACCCTCACCCATTTATTGGACAGGGCATATTTAGAAAATCCGCGCGATCTATGTGCTTTTCTCGGAGAACTCATCCGGTGTTAGATTTCCCAGCGAGGAATGAGGCCGAAAATTATTGTATTCTGTTTGCCAAGTATCGATTTATCCCCTGGCGTCGTCAATAGAAAGAAACCAATTGGTATTAAGACACTCATCTCTGAATCTACCATTAAAAGATTCTATAAATGGATTATCCGTTGGTTTCCCTGGTCTGGAGAAATCCAGAACTACCCCATTTTCATACGCCCACTTGCCCAGATCTTTTGATATGAACTCAGAACCATTGTCAACTTGGATCCTGTTGGGCCTGCGCCCATTAAAAAAGACTCGGAAATCGATCCAACCCAGTCGGCCCTTAAAATAGATCGCTTCACTATCGCCCGTTGTCATATTTTTAACTATTGGTGAGTATCTATTTTGACAACGAGGAAAATAGGCAATATATTATTGAGTAAGTGTGAAGGAGGTGAGAAAGATGAAGTTTAAAGACATATTCTTACCCAAAATCGCGCGCTCTAATCCAGAAGTTCGCAAAGAAGCTGTCCAGAGCGAAATCAACGTTGAGTTACTCAAGCAAGTGATTCAGAAGGATATTGATCCAGATGTTCGGCGATTGGCCAAGGAACGCATTCACGAGCTCCGTCCTCAAGCTTAAATTGGACATGCTTGATTACTGAAATCGGAGCACGTTACCGCGATCCAACATTGCATGACTAAAAATCCGCGCCAAAGCAAGGGTGTGAAAAATCACGCCTCGGACACCTGTTGTTTTAAATGCTTTGATGCGGCTATAGGGTCGTTTATTTCTAAAAATCGGGTAGGATTCAAAACTCAGTGTCAAGCTTGATATTTAAGGTCGCTGATGTGACCTGCAAAGGCAAATTCAGTAAAAAAATGGGGCGATAGGCTGAACTGCCAAGGGAATTGAGTTCGGCTTCAGCGGATACATGTAACACCGCGCCGCCATCTCCAAGAATATCCCTATCATTTCTTTAACACTTTATCCAACTGGCCTTAAAATATAGATTGCTAACCGGGCGAACGATACAGACCTGTTCTGAATCGATTCAAGTTTCTTCCCACTTGAACTTTCTGGTAACCGTGAATTCGAATTTAGCGAACTACTAGAACCGAACACGGGGCATGGTGCGCCACTTTAGTGCTGACACTGCCAAACAGAAGACCCTTAAATGACCCCATCCCCCGGGTACCCATAACAATCAGGTCTGCATTTCGAAATGTGGCCACCCTAATAACGGCATCGGCACCTGGGCCTTCGAGCAGATTTTCCTCAATCTCAAAGGACGCTCCTGCCACCAGGCGCCTGGCCTCTTCAATAACCGCTTCTCCTGCCTGTTTCCGTTTAGCCACAAGCCGGTTGAAACCTTCGGTACCCCGAAGATCAGACGTAGAGCGGTAGGCATGTAACATGAGCAGTTTTGCCCCATGCTTTTCAGCCAACTCACACGCATAATCGAGTGCTTTGAAACTGTACTCGGATCCGTCCAAGGCGACTAAAATCAATTTGATCATCTCTGCTCTCTTTCTGGATCAAGTTTTCCCATTGCGTTAGATATACCAAATCTTATTGTCTAATAAAATACCGATCGATGATGAGCAGTGTGTGATTATCGTTAAACTCTGTTAATTCGACAATGCTTGATCAATTTTCTGTAAAACGACAATATCAGGTTTTACATTGTAATGGTATCCTTGAGAATTCCGTGCGTTGAATACTCACCTTTAGGATCATAATGTTTGAGTGGTCTGATTCAAAAATGGTATCATATGTTGTTTAGCGAGCGACATTTTACAAATTGGTTGGAGCTATCCCAGATTCTGAATAACATCATTGTTTATAAGTACGGTCTTAATGTTTAAATTTGGTGATGGAAT
>RCNE010000904.1_pt1 | contig 16553 bp, 11 predicted proteins | sample 2041361 | NCBI WGS metagenome assembly RCNE01 (sample SAMN09708229, study PRJNA481090) | Marine sediment metagenome, whole genome shotgun sequencing project.
ATCTTCTATTTCAGATTCTAGTTTTACAACTGTCTTCTTCGCTTTTTTAAGCGCATCTAAATCCTGATTGATCAACCCGTTAATAGTGATTCCATTTATTTTACTTACCCTTTTTAGTGCTTTAGAAATATTAGAAGCACTTTCTTCAATAACTCCTTTGATGGATTTACTTTCAGATTTATTTAAACTATCTTCTGCTTGAGTTTCTTGAACTTTTCTTCTATAATTAATATAATTTTTTGCCATTAAAAAAACCGCTAACCCTAATAGTATTGGAATCATTACTTTAAAATTCCAATTTATAAGATATGCAATTGTCCCGGCAGCAAGAAAAGCTATTAATGCAGTACCAAACCATCCTCCAATTACATTTAAAACTCCCGCAACTCGGTATACAGCACTTTCACTACCCCAAGCTCTATCAGCTAAAGAGGTACCCATTGCTACCATAAATGTTACATATGTTGTCGATAGAGGTAATTTATACGATGTAGCTATTGAAATTAAAACTCCGGCAACCATTAAATTCACTGCAGCACGTACCATATCAAAAGCAGGTAATTCATGAGTTTTACCTTTTACCAACTCAATAACAGGTTTCTCAAATTGTTTTTCAATTTTATTATTGAAAGAATTAGGTAAAATAATGTTCGTATATTTTGCAATTAACATGGAGCCTCTTACTAAACCTCTTGATAAAGAGTTAGGTTGAAAACGCTCTTTTGTTTCACCTTGACTAGAAAGATCTATAGAGGTTTTTAAAACATTTTTTGCTTTTGAGGAAAACCATAACGTCAATACCATTATCATTCCTGCGATGAATAATAATAATGTTGGAGTTGGCACTTTTTTACCTAAAACTCCCATTGTAAATTCTGTAGCTGCCAAGCCATCAACATTAACTAAGGGATCCATAAATGCTTGATACGATTGCCAAGCAGCAATTGGTACACCAATAAAATTCACTAAATCGTTACCCGCAAAAGCTAAAGCTAAAGCAAAAGTACCAACAATAATAATTAGCTTATAAATATTCGTTTTAAAGAAATTTATAATTACAAAAGAAAGTAATGACCAGATTACAAAACTTATAGAAATGATAGCCAGCACGTTATTTTCTAGAAAGTCTTTTATTGTTGAACCACCAAGAAAATCCATATTTTGATTCGCAATGTCAGCACCTTTTATTCCTTTCATCAAAATAAAATAAATCATTGCTGTTAATGCTACACCACCAAATAAAGCACCTACCCATATTGCCTTTTTCTCAAAATTAAATGACAACAATAAACGGGATATAAATTGAACAAAAGCACCCACAGAAAATGCAACTACAACCGATCCTAGAATTCCTAAGATTATTTCGGTAGCCTTTGAAGTATTTATATAGTTAGTCACTTCAGAAAAACTACCTCCATCAGCACCAATTTTAATCAATGCCATGGCAACAGCAGCGCCTAATAATTCAAATACAATAGATACTGTTGTTGAGGTTGGCATCCCCAGCGTATTAAAGAAATCTAGTAATAGTATGTCGGTTATCATTACCGCCATAAATATGATCATGATCTCATTAAAATAGAATTCACTAGGCACAAAAATTCCTTTACGAGCAACCTCCATCATACCACTAGAAAAAATGGCTCCAAAAGCAATACCCAAACTAGCAACAATCATGATTGTTTTAAAAGAAACAGCTTTTGAACCTACTGCTGAGTTTAAAAAATTAACGGCGTCATTACTAACACCAACTATTAAGTCAGCTACAGCTAAAATCGCTAAGGCTATTATCATTAAAATGTAAACGTTATCCATCTTCTAAATTTTGTTATGCAAAAATGTTAATTATAGTTTAGTCGTATATTAACTAATTGTTAAGTTTTTAGCTTTAAAAATGTATATCAAATTGTAATCGATACATTAATTCGTTATTGCTCCCATCTAAAGATAAATAACTAATGTCTGATTGTACTTTTAACTTATGACCTACAATATACTTAGAAATGCCTAAAGTATATTGATTTTCAGGATTTTTGCCAGTGATGTTTTTATCTAGTTCAATGTTTGTATAACGTCCAGAAACTTCCCAATCTTTATTTAATAAATAACCAGTTTGTAAATTGAAACCATTACCTACTTGAACTTCATCGCCCGTCAAAGTGCCGTCAGAATTTTTAGCAAAAGGATCTTTAGCATCTCTATCGGCATACTCAGCCATAAAAGAAAAGCCTTTATATTTAAACATGGCATCTACAAACAGCGTATTGATATTTGTTTCATAAAAACCAACATCATTATCCATATAAGAACCTTGATTACTTCTGTTTTTAACAGCATTGTTATTATGATCATAAGTAGCAGCAATCATTAATTTAGGGCTTTCTTCACGTTTCAAATCACTACCACTATATTCACCTTTACTTTCGAACTTCCCAAAAGGCAAAAATTCTAAACGCGCTGTATATTGATGTCCACCTAAATTCCCTTCAGTTATATTTCTACCTTCACCTTGAGAAATGGCAAATTTTTCTCTCACTAAAAAGATATCTGAAATATTGAAATGATGTCGTAATTGAATACCTAAATCACGATCTATATTGAACCTACTGTTCAATAAAGAACGATCTACTTGTTGCAAATTACCTGATGAAATTACACGCTCAATATTACCCGGGAGTTTTGTTTGACCAGCCCAAAGCTCGAAATTTTCATAAAAATTCCACATTACAACCGCATCTAATATATATCTTGGAGTATTACGATTGAACTCTGAAGCTCCAGAAATATCTCTATTAGATAAACCCAATTCTAATTTGTATTTTAATTTAGGACTATACGCAAAACCATTAAATTTTAAACGGGCACGTCTAACTAAAAAATTAGATTCAGGATTAATTAAATTTCCATCTTCACTTTCCCAATTTGAAATCGCTAAAAATTGCATACGAGCTGCAATTTTCATAGTATATGAACTGTCTTTCCCAACAAGGTTAAAAAGACCTTTCCCAAATTTTGGAGCGTTTGTTTCTTGCGAATGTGCCGAAAATAGCGCAGAAAAAGCGAATGCTATTAGCGTAACTTTAAGTTTCATAAAATCATGTTTAGTTTTTGTCGCTACAAAGAACTAATTTTAATGTTAACTTAAAGTTTCGAAGAAGTTATTTTTAGGTCAATTTTACGACATAAAAAAAGGCTACTTGGCCAAAGTAGCCTACATATTTCAAAATCTAGTCGACAAAAACTAAAACGATTTATAAAATATTTACTCTATATAGAAAGCTCAAAAGTATTGGATTTAGTGGCTTTCAATGTAAACAAAACATTATCTAATTATTAATTTTACTATATTTTTAAAATGAATTAAATGTTGAATTTAAAAACTTAACATTGGCAAAATTCTAAAAATCAATACATTAGCATTTTAATGTTAACTTAACGTTACCAAATTGTTGCTTTAATGTAAAATAATATATACTTTAGTTTCGTTAATAGTTGTAAAACGGATAATTATGAAAAGAATAGCAGCAATTTTAATGATATTGAGCGTTGGTTTTATGTACGCACAAAATGACAATAATACTAAGTATGAACAAAAAGGAGATTTAGTAGAGGCTACGATATACAATGACAATGGTAACATAGAGCAACACGGTTTCTTTAAGGATAAAAAATTACATGGTACCTGGACTTATTTTAATACATCAGGTGAAAAAGTATCTGTTGGTAGCTATGTGAATGGTGTAAAAACAGGAAAATGGCGCTTTAAAAATGATGATGGGGTAAAAGAAGTAAATTATGTAAATGGCAAAGTGGTAAAAGTGACTAAATTGGCTGGTACCTCAATAGCGTTTATTTAGTAATAAACAACAAATAACAAAAAAGCCTGCGAAAGCAGGCTTTTTTGTTTGTATATAGTTAGTGTTTAGTTTACTGTCGTGCCCAACCAGCTCCCCAAGTTGCAAAGTCAGTACCTGTGGCAGTTGCATCAACTGTTAAAAACTCAGCCTCAGCAAAAGTTTCACCTGTATCGTTTTTCATGTTTAATACAACATCAGTAAACAATACGGAGTTTACTTTTAAGTCACCACTTAGTACACCAGCGCCTGTTGGGCTATCACCTTGGTCTCCATCGAGGTCAAAACCTTCTGCAAACCCTTCGATCGAAAAATTTGTAAAGATGCCTTGTGTGCCAGCTCTTAAGCGAACAGCTTCGCTGCCTGTACCAGATCCTAAACCGATTATTGTCAAATTCGTTACTGTTGGTTTTGAATAAAACTTAGGGTCAGCGTTATTACCTATGTCGGTATTAAAACCATCAGCTTCGATGCCTTTATCATGATCTGCACCATGTTTTACATAGGCGTTTGTGATAGTGCCTGTGTAACCTTCTGTCCAGTCTATAGAATCATCTTGAGCATTGATTACAGCTAGATAATCTACATTTACTGTTCCTCCAAAGAACTCAACACCATCATCTTTACCTTCGTAGGCTTGAATATATTCAACCATTGTACCGTTACCCACACCATAGAAAGAAATACCATTATTTTCTGATTGACCATCTGCTTTACCTCCCGAATATTCTACACGTACATAACGTATTGTTCCTGAATTGTCATCTGATACGGAGCCACCATATGGTAAGCTTGCAATTTCTGAAGTAGAAGTAGCATCACCACCAACTACAGAGTTAATAGGTGCTTTTCCTAATAAAATTAAACCACCCCAGTCACCTGCATTTGGTGTATTTGCCGAAGAGGTAAATATAATTGGGTTACTAGCTGTACCACTAGCATCAATTTTAGCACCTTGAGCAATAGCAACATAAACATCTGCGCCAGTTGCAGCAGCTTTTATAGTCATTCCGGCAGGAATGGTTAACGTAGTACCACTTTCCATAATTAATGGCCCTGTTACTATATACTCATTTGCTGAATCTAATGTCAGATTAGCACTTTGATTACCAGTTAACTCAATAGTTTGAGCGCCGGTGGTTCCACCTCCATTGTTATTATTCACAACACTATTGTCGTTAATAATAATATCAGCAGTATTATCATCACCACAAGAGGCAATTAATAAAGAAACGAATGCTAAGCTTAAAAATGTATTTTTCATTTTTCGTTGTTTTTAATTTTGATTATAATTCTGTAGTTATTAAAAGTTATATTTTAGACTTAGGCCAATGTTCATTCCTCTTTTATATTGAGAAATAATTACATTACCTAGAGATGTTTCACGTATATATTCTATGTTAGGGTTTAGTAAATTTTTGACACTTAGATTTACTTGAAAATTTTCGCCAATATTGTTTTTCCAGATAAAATCTAATGTAGGCACGCCCTTTTCAATGATATTTCCTAGCTGGCCAGAACCCAAGGCTTGTATTCTATCAGAAAAATAAGAGAATACTAAGTTGGCAACTGGTTCATAATTTTTAAAAGTAGGGCTATAGCTAATGTCAGCATTTACAATAATTGGTGAAGCACCTTGTAACTCATCTTCAGTTCTATTAAAAGTGGTAGAAAATAATCCTTGAGAAGCTTTCAAATCTTGTTCAGTAAGCATATACGTGAAATTCAGTCCAGCAGAAAGTGTTGCTCGCTCATCTTTATCGAGCATTAAATTTTTGCGAACTTCTAGTTCAGCACCATAAATAGTTGCTTTTTCACCCGTTCTAAAATAACGTTGTGTACCTGTAGCATCATTTGCAACCACTAAATTTACAGGATTATTGATTTGTTTCGTAAAGCCTCCAAGAGACAATAATTCACTCTTACCAAAGAACCATTCATATTTTATATCAATATTATATACTTCAGAAAATGAAGGATCATTTAATAAATCAGGATTCCCTCCAATACGTTGTGTTACTCCTTCATATACGAACGGTGCCATTTCTTTAAATTCAGGGGCAGAAACAGTTTTACTAAATGCAAAACGTAGATTTTGCTCATCATTCAACTCATACTTTATACTTAAGCTAGGTAAGTAAAAATTTTCGTAGGTTTCTCTAAATCCGGGATCATTTGGATTGATATTGATTACATCATATTCAATTTCTTGACTGAATGATTCAACGCGAATTCCGGGAACGATTAACCACTTTTCACTTAGGTTAAATTCAGCATTAACATAACCAGCATAAATATTTAAAATACCCTCATACGTATTCTCTGGTAAACCCGGACGATTCGTTGAGCCGGTTTGAGGAGGGTTGATAGCATTAAAAACGGTCGTTTGATATAAACCAGTTACACCATCAATGGAAAGGTTGTTTATATTAAATATGGCGTCTAAATTGTTTATATCAGTAACAGGGATATCATTATCTACAAAATTATAGCCATATCTAATGTTATCGAAATTACGCTCTTTAGTTCTGCCGTTGTAACCAATATTTAATTTTAGATTGTCTGACGGTGAATAGGCAAGGTTAATTCTACCGTTCAATTCTTCATCTTTTATATTCTGAAAATAACGCTGGTTGTCAAAAGAGTTATTGGTAAAGAAAACAGGGTTTGTATTTGAATCATTATCGAATGCTAGATGATAATTCTCAATGCTTATTCTTTTTCTGTCTGGCTCATGAGAAAACACGTTATTATAACCAATGGCCCAATCTAGTTTTATAGTTTCACCAATAGTATGCTCAGCCACCAATTGATTTACGAAAATCAAATCTTGGTTAAACTGTGAATTCATTTGATAAAAACCTTCATCAGTATTTTTAATCGCATCCCTATTTGTTCCAAGTCCTTTTACTCCAAAATACCCAACTTTATCACTTGATTTATTCATAAATAAAGAGTTGAATTTGAATGCATTATTTTCATCAACTCTAAAACCTATGTTACCCATAACCGTAGTAGTTGTGCCATATTCGTATTCTTCTACGTTTGGAAAATTCTTTTTATCGACAGTAGTAAAATCAACAGCTTTCCCTTCTCTATATTCATAATTGCTATCGAAAGATGCGGTTAAGAACAAGTTTAAACGACTTTCTTTACCTATGTTATAAGATTTGCCAGCATTTAAACTAATACCCATATTTATAGGAGCCATTGGAGACTCAATTGGGTCAACACCATGAGACAATACCACGGCAAATGGATTGTTGTCATATCTTCCGTAGAATCCAAACTGCCCAGTTCCCGAATTTTTTACAAAAGTTTCACCAATGGCATTACTATTGAAACCACTTTTTAATGAAAGCTCAATAAATCCCGCTCCAGTATATTCTTTTGAAGAAATATCTATAGTACCAGCAGCAAAATCACCATAGAATTTCGATGAATATGCTTTACTAATAGATACATTTTGAATTACATCAGACGAGAAAATATTTAAATCAATATTCTTTTTATTAATATCATTCGATGGTAAAGACAAACCATTTAATGTAGTGTTCAAATAACGATCTCCTAAACCTCGCACATACACATTACTTGAACCTTCTTGTTTAGATACTCCAGCAATTTTAGTTACAGCTCCAGCGGCATCACTAATTCCCTTAGCGGAAAGTTCTTCTGCCCCAATAGCCGTTTTAATTTCTGTAGCTTTCTTTTGTTCTGTTAAAAGAGCAGCAACACTTTCTTTTTTGGTACTTGCCTTTACATTAACTTCGTTCAAAGAGACACCTTTTTCGGCCCCTAAGATTACATTATCTAGCGCTGTTACTTCACCTTCTTTTACTACAATATTTGGCACTTCAATAGTTCGATAACCCACAAAACTAAAGACAAGAGTATAAGTTCCTACATCAACTTTGAATTTGTATGCACCCTCTAAATCAGTTGTAGTACCTGATTGTGAACCTTTAATGAACACATTGGCGAAAGGTAATGGTTCGTTGCTCGTTTCTTTATCGAGAACGACACCTTGTAATGTTCCTTTATTTTGAGCCATTGTTATAGTGGCTGTAAATAAGATTAGCAGTAATATAATTATTCTCATTAATATTTTAATTAGCGTGAAAAGGCTTTATTTTTCTTCTTTTGGAATCACAGCTTCCTCGAAAAGAATAAGCTCAATTGCGCTCATAACTATATTTTTAACTGTAGTTATTTCACCAGTTTTAACGATAATATTTGGAATTTCCACTTTTTGGTAACCGGCAAAATTAAGGACTAATGTATATATACCGGTATTCGATTCAAAGGCAAAAGTGCCATCTATGTTACTTGTTGTTGTTATGTTAGATTCTTTAATAGTAAGATTCGCAAAAGCTAGTGGTGAATTGTTCATTTCTTTATCCAAAACAAATCCCTCAATAATTCCTTTGTCTTGAGCTATGGTTAGCCCTGTTACAAATAACAAAAGGACTGTTATAATTTTTTTCATTCTATTCTTTATCATTTTGTGACAAGGCAAAGAAAGGAACACAATGTAAAGATTGAGTTAAGAAGGTATTAATGAATTGTCATGATTAGGTTAGATAAACGTTACCTAAAAGACTTTAACTTTAATTTAATGTAAATAAAATAGAAGCGTAAAAAATGTATCTTGCAGAACTTAAAAAATTTAGCTGAATGAATTGGGAACAATTACTCTCTTTAAAGCGTTTTGGAGATACTCAAAAAAGAGTCCGAAAAGATCAAAATGAAACTAGAATAGGCTTTGAAGTTGACTATGATCGTATTATTTTTTCTGATTATTTTAGAAGCTTACAAGATAAAACTCAGGTTGTCCCCCTTTCTAAGACCGATTTTGTACATACTCGCTTAACCCACAGTTTAGAAGTCTCAGTTGTAGGTCGTTCTTTAGGGAGAATCGTTGGAAAACAATTGCTTGAAAAATACCCTAAATTAAAAGAAGCAGGCTATCAAATCAATGATTTTGGAGCTATCGTAGCGAGTGCTTGCCTGGCGCATGATATAGGGAATCCACCTTTTGGTCATAGCGGTGAAAAAGCCATAGGAGAATATTTTAAAACGGGTAACGGCTTAAAATACAAAGAACAGCTATCCGATAAAGAATGGCAAGATTTAATTGATTTTGAAGGAAACGCTAACGGATTTAGAATTTTAACGGAGAGTAGAGAAGGAATTGAAGGAGGTTTACGGATGTCATATGCTACGTTAGGTACTTTTATGAAATACCCAAAAGAATCATTACCTAAAAAACCAACCAACAATATTATTGATAAAAAATATGGCTTTTTTCAGTCAGAAAAAGACGTGTTTATAGATGTCGCTGAAGATTTAGGTTTGCAAAAAATAAGAGAAGGAAATGATGTGACTTTCAGTCGTCATCCACTTGCTTTTTTAGTCGAAGCTGCCGATGATATTTGCTATACAATTATCGACTTTGAAGATGGTATTAACCTAGGTTTGATAGAAGAAGAGTTTGCACTAGAATATTTGATTAATTTGGTAAGAGACACTATCAATACCGAAAAATACTATCAATTAACAACGAAACAAGATCGGTTAAGTTATTTACGTGCCTTGGCTATTGGTAATTTAATCAATGAAACTGCTAAAGTATTTATAGAAAATGAAACATTAATTTTAAATGGAGACTATCACATTTCTTTGTTGGATAAATGTAAATATGAAGCGCAGATTAATGATATTATAAAAATTAGTGTGAACCGTATTTATAGAAGTAAAGAGGTAATAGAAAAGGAAATTTCTGGATATCGCATTTTAGCCGATTTATTGGATGTCTTTATCAATGCCACAAATAATTCTTTTGATGGCCATGCCTCGAATTATGATAAGCTGTTAATGAGTCTATTGCCTGAAAAATATAAACATTCAAAGAATAATCTTTATAAGAGAGTATTGTCAGTCTGTTGCTTTATAGCGAGCATGTCTGATGGTGCAGCTATTTTATTACATAAAAAAATAAAAGGAGTTGAAATTTAAAGTGTTATATTGTTCACTTTAAATTTCACTTTCATTTTCAAAAATAATTTTGTAACTTTGTTTAAGTTTTTTTAAAATACATTAAACATCTATAATCGCGCTAATATGAAAAAAATTACCTATTTACTTATACTATTTATTATTAATATTTCATTCGCACAAGATGACTTAGCAATAGTAAAAAATTATCTAACAAAAAATAGAATTCAATTAGAGTTAGAGCCAGAAGATATAGCTGATATTAGTTTTAATAAACGAAGTTTTTCTAAAAGTATGCAACTTACTAATATGTATGTATTGCAGCGTTACAGGGGAATTGAAATATTTAATTCAACATCGAACATCGCTATAAAACAGGGAAAAGTTGTTCATGCTAAGTTTTCTTTTAATAAGGATGTTTCAGAAAAAATAAATGCGATTAACCCTGTTATTAGTGCATCTATAGCTGTAAAAAAAGCAACGGAGGCCTTAAATGTTAAAACACCAAATAACCTAACTTTAATAGAAACGCCTTCTAAAAATTCTTATCTATTTAATACCGGAGATATTTCATTAGAAAATATTCCTGTAAAGTTAGTTTTTCAACCCATGGATGATGCTAAATTAAGGCTTGCCTGGGATTTAAGTATTTATCTTTTAGACGCAACACATTATTACAGCGTAAGAATAGATGCACTTACCGGAGAGTTATTAAGTGAGAATGATTGGGTTGTAAACTGTACTTTTAGTGAAACAACACAGTCGAAAAAAAAAGCAATAACTAAGGGTTTTTTCGAAAGTAGTTATATACCTAATGCATCTTTTGTTGCAGGAGAACAATATCGAGTATTCCCATTACCTCTTGAAAGCCCTAATGAAGGTACAGACGTTTTAGTCATAGATCCTGCAGATGTTGTAGCGTCTCCCTTTGGATGGCATGATACAGATGGTGTGGCAGGTGCCGAGTTCACCACTACAAAAGGAAATAATGTGGATGCCAAAGATGATCTAGGTGCGAACAATCGTTTTGGGAGCTCTCCAGATGGAGGGGCAACGTTGAATTTTGATTTTCCTTATATTTTTAACACACATCCATCGAATATGTTGGATGCCTTAACGGTCAATTTATTTTATTGGAATAATATTGTGCATGATGTATGGTATCAATATGGCTTTGATGAAGCTAGCGGTAATTTTCAGGAAAATAATTACGATAATGGAGGAGAAGGTAGTGATTCGGTAAATGCTGATGCTCAAGACGGAAGCGGTACTAACAATGCAAATTTTTCCACTCCGCCAGACGGAATCAACCCGAGAATGCAAATGTTTATATGGGCAGCTACGGGCCCTCCTGGGCAACCATTAACTGTCAATAATGGTGCATTGGCTGGAGATTATACGGGTGTTCCAGCTCAATTTGGACCACCACTATCACCAACACCTTTAACAGTAGACTTAGTATTAATAGAAGATGATAATTCTTTTGGAGAATCAATAGATCCTAACGATGGTTGTGATGTTATTATAAATAGAAGTGAAATAGATGGTAAAATTGCCGTAATTAGAAGAGGAGCATGTGAATTTGGGTTTAAAGTATCCCAGGCTCAACTTGCAGGCGCTGTGGCAGTTATTGTAGTAAATAATGAACCAGGAGATCCGATTTCAATGGGGCCAGGAGAAGATGGTGCCTTTGTAAATATTCCCTCAATAATGGTATCTCAAGCCGATGGAGCTGCCATCATCGCCAAATTACAAATTCCGGAGACAGTTAATGTTTCTTTAACAGAAACAGCCCCTTTCCCTACTGATAGTGATTTAGATAACGGTATCATAACACATGAATATGGTCATGGAATTTCTACTAGGTTAACTGGTGGAGCTGCTAATTCTGATTGTTTGGATAACGATGAACAAATGGGAGAAGGTTGGAGTGATTGGTTTGGACTCATGCTCACCATAAAAGCGAGTGATCAACCAGGCGATGCTAGACCAATTGGAACCTATGTAGATGGAACTACAACCGGAATAAGGCCTGCACCTTATAGCACAGATTTTGCAGTTAATAATTTTACCTATGCAAATAGTAATAGTGGTGTTTCAGTGCCGCATGGAGTAGGGTTTGTTTGGGCTACAATGCTTTGGGATTTAACATGGGCTTTTGTAGATCAGTATGGTTTTGATCCAGACTTCTACAATGGAACAGGAGGAAATAATATGGTGATGCAATTGGTAATTGATGGTTTAAAATTACAAAATTGTAATCCAGGTTTTGTAGATGGTAGAGATGCTATACTTCAAGCGGACCTTCTCGCAAATGGAGGCGTAAATAGCTGTCTTATTTGGGGTGTATTTGCCAACAGAGGCTTAGGTGCTAGTGCCAGCCAAGGAGAATCTACCAGCAGATCTGATCAAGTGGAGGCATTTGATCTTCCTGCAGAATGTGGGGTATTAGATATTGAAAATCAAGAATTACTAGATAATAACTTTGTTATTTATCCAAACCCTTCAAATAGTAATGTTACTATAAAATCATTAATAAATGTTGGAGATGTATCAATTTCTATATTTGATATAAATGGAAGAACAGTGTATTCGAAAGAATCAAATCTAACTAATGATATTAATATTAATACGGAGAATTTAAGAACAGGGGTATATATTTTAAAAATTCAAAATAAAAGCTTTACGTATGCTAATAAATTAATTATTCAATAGCATAGTTTAATAGTCAAAATACCTATTAAAAATTAAACAAAACACCTATGCCTAATAATTGTTTTAATTGTAAGCGTGCGCCTAATGTTTCTAGTTGACCATCACCATTGGTATCTTCTTTAAATTTAATATCATTATCGTATATAAAATAGGCTCCTAAGTTGGCTTTCATATACTTATTGATAATGAAATCAAAGTTTAGATCCCATTTAACATCGATATTACCAAAATCATTTAGATAATCGGAATACAGCTCAACTCTTGTTTTCATGACAACATTTTTAAGGACTTCGGTCTCCCAATTACTTTGAATTAGCGCTCCAAATTCATGTCTAGATTTTTTTCCCGCCGAAACTCCGAAAACACCTTGATTGGATAGTGCTTCATCTAAAACGAGCGTAGATTTTAATGTTACAGGAGAAAGATAAATTGAGAAACTTTTTTTCTTCAAATCATAATAGGATCCAGCTCCAAGAAATAAGTATGCAGGCGCAAAGAGTCTTGAAATAGGCTCGCTTGTTTTTGGGAAACTATACCCATCAGTAAATTGAGTGTTAAAATTAAATTTAACTGAATAATACCAATTAGAAAGGGTGTCTTTTCGATACCCAAAAGTTGAATTCACTTGTAACTTATCATCTGTTTTTCTCAATTCTTGATCTTGTTGACTGTTGAGCCCGTAACGCACAAGAATTTCATTGTCCCACAGCACATATAGTTTTTTATAGGAACGATATAAATTGGCCTTTAACAAACCTGAAATAGAATTATTACCACCTGCATTCCAGTTTACAAACGCGGCTTCACTAATGTCAATACCAAAACTATTTCTGTTTTTCCACCATATCGGATCCTTGGCAAATTTAGTAGTATCTATAGAAGCTAATTCAATAGGGTTTAGAACTTCGAGCGGATTAATAACTAATCTACTTTTTATAGGTATAAATTTTTTGGCTTTAGGAATGGGGATATAAATAGTGTCTTGTGTAAGGGTATTAGTGGTCATTCGATAACGAGGGTCGTAAACCGCTTTATTTTTAAGAGAATCAAATCGTTTAATGTAGAATGGCATTAATAAAGAATCCATTCGAATTTGTAGAGAATCTAATTTTGTAAGTCTTTTTACGGTATCAATTGTTTTATAAACTCCAAGTGAGTCTACTCTTAATCGAATATTTAGCGTGTCATTTAGTTTTACAAATAGCATAGCATTGCTACGCTTAGATGCATCGATTGAATCTGTAGCACTCTTTACACGTGTGGTATCTGTAATTTGACCAAAAGAATAGATAGAAGTTACTAATAGAACAATAAATGTGAAACGATATTTATTTATCATGAGAATTAGCGAAATGATTTTAAGATTTCTTCAATGCTTTTACGGTCAAGGTTTAGCGCATGTAATAGTTCATCATTATTGCCATGCTCAATGAATGAATCGGGAATGCCCAAGCGTTTAATATGTTTATTCGTATAGTTGTTTTCTTGAGCAAATTCTAAAATAGCACTTCCAAAACCTCCAACGATAGTTCCATCTTCTATGGTAATAATGGTATTAAATTTTTGAAAGATTTCATGCAATAATTCTTCATCTAGAGGCTTAACAAAACGCATATCGTAATGTGCAATTTCATCTTTGTTTATAATGCTTTTGCAGCTATCAATAATTACATTTCCAATACTACCAATACTTAGAACAGCAATTTTTGAACCTTGTTTTAGCAGGCGACCTTTGCCTATAGTTATTTTCTCAAAAGGAACTTGCCAATCTAATAGTACGCCTCTTCCTCTAGGATAACGAATTGCAATAGGGTTTTCGAGACCTAATTGTGCGGTATACATCATATTTCGAAGCTCAATTTCATTTAAGGGCGCAAAAATAAGTAGGTTTGGTATACAGCGCAAATATGCGATATCGAAAACACCGTGATGCGTAGCGCCATCTTGCCCTACCAATCCAGCTCTGTCTAAACAAAAAATAACTGGTAATTTTTGCAAGGCAACATCATGAATAACCTGATCATAGGCACGCTGTAAAAAAGTAGAATAGATATTACAAAAAGGAATGAGTCCTTGCGTAGCCATACCTGCAGCCATCGTAACTGCATGTTGTTCGGCAATACCTACGTCAAAAGCTCTTTCAGGAATTTCATCGAGCATAAATTTTAACGAACTCCCAGTTGGCATAGCTGGTGTAATACCTACAATTTTTTCATTCTGTTTTGCTAGTTCTACTAACGTTAGCCCAAATACATCTTGATATTTTGGAGGCTGTCTTTCGGCAGGTTTTGATACTAATACACCAGTTTTGGCATCGAATTTTCCAGGAGCATGGTATTTTACTTGATCTTCTTCTGCTTTTTGTAAACCTTTACCTTTGGTAGTAATGATATGCAAAAATTTAGGCCCTTTTACATCTTTTAGCCGTTGTAATTCCGCGATAAGCGCATTAATATCGTGCCCATCGATGGGTCCAGAATAATCAAAATTTAAGGCTTCAATGATATTATGCTTGCGTACTCTTTTGTCTTTTTTAATAGCAGTCAAATAGTTTTTTAAAGCACCAACACTAGGGTCAATACCCATAGCATTATCATTTAAAATAATTAATAAGTTAGCATCAGTAACCCCAGCATGATTTAAGCCTTCAAAAGCCATTCCGCTGGCAATAGATGCGTCTCCAATCACCGCAATATGTTGTGTGTCTTTTTCACCTTTAAGAGAAGATGCTAGTGCCATACCTAAAGCGGCAGAAATAGACGTTGAAGAATGCCCAACTCCGAACGCATCGTATTCACTTTCTTCTCGTTTCGGAAATCCAGAAATACCTCCAAATTGTCTATTTGTATGGAAATTTTCTTTTCTTTCGGTTAAAATTTTATGCCCATATGCTTGGTGACCAACATCCCAAACTAATTGATCTTTTGGTGTGTTAAAAACATAATGTAAGGCGATAGTTAATTCTACTACGCCTAAGCTAGCGCCTAAATGCCCTTCTTTGGTAGCTACGATATCAATAATAAATTCACGTAATTCTTTGGCAAGTTGAGGTAATTGCTCAACTGACAGCGTACGCAAATCTTTAGGATTATATATGGTATCTAATAAATTAAAAGACATTTGGCAAATGTACGAGTAATCAATTTATTGAGACCTGTTGGGTTTCAAAAACCTACTAGGTCTATTCATAAAAAAATAACTAGTATAATGATTTGAAAACATGATCAAAATAGTATTTTTACATCAAACAATGAAGTATGCTAAACCCTTTCGACGATACCTATTTTATGAAACGTGCTTTACAGGAAGCAGAACACGCTTTCGAAAAAAATGAAGTTCCTATTGGTGCGGTAATTGTTATTAAAGATCAAATCATTGCGCGTGCTCATAATTTAACCGAACTATTAAATGATGTAACGGCTCATGCCGAAATGCAAGCTTTTACAGCGGCAGCTGATTATTTAGGCGGTAAATATTTAAAAGATTGCACGTTGTATGTAACGTTAGAACTGCCAAATGTGTGCAGGTGCTAGTTATTGGACACAGATAGGTAAAATAGTTTTCGGAGCGCATGATCCACAACGTGGATTTCAACATTATAATACGCAACTTCACCCTAAGACGAAGGTTGTTGGAGGTGTTTTAGAGGAAGAATGTAGTGAATTAATTACTAGATTTTTTGTTCAGAAACGTAATTTGAATTGACGTTTACGAAGTAAACGTCACCCTGAATTTATTTCAGGGCCTCACTAAGTATAACTCTAAAATTTTTCAAATAATTACGTCAAAAGCACGAATCTACTTGTGTCATCCTGAACTTGATTAGCTTCGCTGAATCTTCGATTTCAGGATCTCATTAAGTATAACTCTAAAGTTTTTTTGGACCACTTATTTCAAATCCTCTTCCTTAAGTTTAAACGGGTTTTTACTTTTAGGATCTAATTGGTATTTTTTATATTTTCCTAGTTGGTGACGATGATAAATAAA
>RCNE010000835.1_pt1 | contig 16549 bp, 12 predicted proteins | sample 2041361 | NCBI WGS metagenome assembly RCNE01 (sample SAMN09708229, study PRJNA481090) | Marine sediment metagenome, whole genome shotgun sequencing project.
GCCGTTCGCTCGTCAACACAGTGATGATCAACAAGCGGCCGCGCGTGCGGGTGCTCCAACCCGACGCGATTGGCGGAGTCGACTACGCAACGTCGGTACGCGGCAATGCGTGGGACATGTCGCAGGCGGGAGATATTGGTCTCCAAAGGAACATGACCGCCGTCTTCGGCAACGGTCAATTGATCGGGACGAACACGGGGACTGCCCGAAGTGACTCCGGGTTCCGACTGACGATTCCCGCCGACAAACCAATCGACGGCACACGTTTCACCAACTTCTCCGCTCGTGTCTTCTACGAGGGGAACTTCTCGCTGGCCGGAACTGCTGGCGGCGGTATGAATGCCCGACTCGTATGGCGCACGACCGATGGTCAGGTTCGGGTGTCCGACGACATCGTCGTCCTGCCTGGATGGCAGACGATCACCCTCGACCTCGACGACATTCCATCGACGCAGCTCATCGAGGGTGGGGCAGCATCATCTGCTTGGGACGCAAAGCAGATCGAGCTCCTGCGATTCGACCCGCATGAGGATTCCGGCACCCGCCGATTCTTCGTCGACTGGGTGAAGCTGTCGCAGAACGACCGACCGGTCAACAACAAGTTCCGCGTCGCGTTCCGCGACCTCGGGTTCGAACAGGGGTCGGTGGCGAAGGTGTATCTCGACCGCAACGGCGATGGTGTTGGCGACCGGCAGATCGCATGGCGTTCGGTGCAGGCCGGGCACAACGTGTTCACCTGGACTGTGCCAGCGAATTTGCGGGGTACCGGCGAGTGGTTCGTGACCATTGAGGTCCGAGATCCCAAGGGCCAAAGGACCAGCGCGGTCAGCAAAGGCAAGATCCAGATTTAGCGCAACAATTGATCCGTCGGCGCGTAGTTGTCGGTGAGGATCATCGTGTTGTCGCCAATGAACTCGACGACGGCGTCGCCTCGCAACACCGAACCGTCTTCTGCCTCGACGTCGAAGTCAGGGATATCGGCACTGGCCGCCACAATTACCTGATTCACGACGTTGTTGGGCACGCCGCCATCGGGTTCGATGACGACGAGTTGGTCGAACTCCTCGCGGAGTGTGGCGAGTTGCGACCGCATGAAGCTGTTGTCTCCACCATCGATCACATTCATCACGTACAGGCCATCGTCTTTCAACAGGCGGCGGAACTCCGCCATCACCTCGACGGTGGTCAGATGCCAGGGCACCGATTGACCCGAGTACGCGTCGCCAACAATGAGGTCAAAGCCGTCAGTCGGTAGATCGTCGAGATGCAGGCGGGCGTCGCCGGTCCGGATGTCGAGCTGGTCTGCGTCGGTGAGGCCCAGCTCATCCTCGGCGATCTGCACTAACGCGTCGTCTAGTTCGAGCACGGTGTTGGTCGACCCGGGACGGACGGCGCTCAAATAGCGGGGGAGCGAGAAGCCACCACCGCCGACGTGCAAAACATCGATGGGGCCATCGGGCAACGTCTCGGCGACGTCGGCGAACAATCGCATGTAGCGAATGTCGAGGTATTCGGGGTCGTTGAGATCGACGTGTGCGTGACGGAACTGGTCGATGATCAGGCTGCGTCCACCCGGCCGGGCATCGACGCCTTCGGCGGCATCGGCGACGATTCGAACGCAGTAGTAGTCGGTCTCGTGGTCGCAGGGTGAGCTGACGGCGAGCCCGATGAAGGCCGTTGCGGCGATAAGACCTATCTCGATTGCGTCGGGACGTTTCCGCCCTGTCTTCCAGAACACGACGAGACCAGCGATGACGAGGACAGCGCCGATGATGACGATGATGGTCCGAACCGGGAGCAGCGCTATCAGGATGAACCCGGTACCGAACGTGCCGATGAGCGCACCGAAGGTGCTGGCAGCCGACAGTCGACCCATGACTCTGCCGGTCTCTTCGATCGAGTCGAGCTGCAGCTTCGCCACCATCGGGCCAATGCCGCTGAGAACAGCGGTGGGGAGCACGAACCCGCTCGCTGCCAACATGACGATTGCGACCGGGCCCGAGCCAAGGCCTGGCCCGAGGGCCGTGACGATCGGTATCGACAACCACGTCAGCGCTCCGCCATAGAACAAGGCTTGAGCGATGAGGCGATGTGGGTCGCGCCGGTCTGCGAGTGCGCCACCGACGGCTGCGCCGGCGGCGATGCCGGCGAGGATTGTGCCGATGATTCCCGTGAAGGTATCGAGCGAGACCCCGACGTACGGCGCCATGAGCCGTCCAGCGACGATCTCGAGGACCAGAACCAGCCCGGAGGTGGCTGCAACGAGAAACATGGCGCTCTTCGAATTCACCGTATGAGTCTGCCTGGTCGGCGTCGCCCCTGCGCGGGAGCGCGCGCCTGAAGAGCTGCAAGCGACGTGACCCTGACCGTTATCTACTCGGGGAGCAGCCGAACGTCGTCGATGCCGCGCCCGGCGTTCACTCTCATCAGATCGGGTGCCAGCCAGATGACTGGTGGTTGAATCGTCATCCAGCGGTCCTCGAACACGGTCGTCCAAGGTTCGAAGGTGGCCTCGATCGAGTTGATCCGCGTCGAGAAAATCCGGGCTATGTCTTCGCCCCATTCCCGCTCGGCATTTATGAGGACACGACCGTCCGGGGACAGAACCGCCTGGAACGAGCTTTCGGCGCCAGCCGCAGTCGGGATCACGAACGATGACCGCTGTCGCGCGTCGAACACAAAGATCCCAGGTCCATCGGAAGCTGCTTCTTTCGCAATGGCGACGCCGCCCTCTCCGTCAGTGCCGAAGATCTGGAACCGGTCGTTGGCCTCGAATCGATGCGTGTACCCATCGGTGTGAATCGCAGTCAGCTCGCCGGGGGCCGAATACCACAACCAGTCTCCGGTGACGAGAGCGTCATATGGTGTAGGTACGTCGCCGATCAGCAATGTCTCTCCGGTCTCGATATTGACTGTGCCGAGAGCGCCACCGACACGACCAATGAACGACTCGCCGTCCGCGGTCCACGCCATGAACTGTGACAGCGAGGAGAGGTTCCGTGGGGATGTTTCGAACAACCTCGCGACGGTGAGGGACGACGGTTCCGGCGACGGCGCGAACGATGCGCCAAGGCCCGGCGGTTTGGTGGCGATGGTCTTGTTGGGCAGAGGTGTCGTGGAAGTGGTTGTCGACACCGGCGTCGGCGCAGATGTAGAGCTCTGCAACGTCGCAGACGTAGTGCTCAACGGTTCCCGACTGGGTGCAGCCTGCTCGGACGTGTCATCGAGTGGTTCGCTGGCCCCACACGATGCACACAGGACCCAAATGATGACGGTGAAAGCCTTCAGCCAGAGACGGCGCATGCGGTGATGTTATGCCGTTGACCCGTCCGCTCGACGGAACGAGCGAAGCCTTCCCCTCTGTGTCCCGTGGATCCCTCTACAAACGCTGTCACACCCCATACCTATCGTTGGGGTCATGGAACTTCTCCCCCTCATCATCATTCTGTTTGTTGGTCTCGCAGCCGGTTTCGCTGCGCTCTACGTGTTGTTGCAGCGTTCGGCAGCGACGCAGGCCGATTCGAACCAGGACCAAGCGGTTGCCGCAGCGGTGAGGGCTGCGCTCGCCGAGCGCGGTGCCACAGCTGAGGCGCTCGGTCGTGATCGTGAGGCCACCGTGCAGGCTGCAGTTGTTCGCGTTGCCGAGATGGCTGACGCCAAGCTTGATGCGCGGGTTCGTGCCGGCACCGAGCAGCTCGATGCTCGGTTCCGCCAGGGCGCTGAAAAGCTCGACGCCAATATGAAACTCGGCGAGCAGAAATACGACAGCAGTACGTCGATTATCGAGAAGCAGAACCAGCAGGTACGCGCCGAGATGCAGCGCATTGAGAAGATGCTCACCGAACTCCAGGAGAAGACCGCGGGCCAGCACGGTGCGGTCGTCAACCAGCTCCAGCAAGCAGCCCAGGTCACCGCGCAGCTGCAACAGACGACGGGCAGTCTGCGAGACGCTCTCGGCAGTTCGACGAAGCGCGGTAACTGGGGCGAACGAATGGCCCAAGACGTGCTGACTCAGGCCGGCATGCGTGAGGGAACCAACTACCGCGCTCAAAAGGGCATCGAGTCGGGTGGTCGGCCCGACTTCACGATCCTCATGCCACGACAGATGGTGTTGCACATGGACGTGAAGTTCCCTGCCGACAACTACCTGGCATTTCTTGACGCTGAACAGGTGGGGGCGCCGGAGGCCGAAACACATCGCAAACAGTTCGTGAAGGATGCCCGAGCTCGGGTGAAAGAACTTGCCGGCCGCAACTACCACGAAGAAAACGACTCGGTCGACACCGTCGTGTTGTTCATTCCAAACGAAAGTGTCTTTGCGTTCGCTCAGGAGAACGATCCCGAGCTCATGGATCACGCAATGCGAGCCAAGATCGTCCTCTGTGGCCCAAGCACGCTCATTGCGGTTTTGCAGGTCGTCCGTCAGGCGATGGACAACTTCATGCTCGAGCGTCGAAGCAACGAGATCATGGACTGCCTGTCGGACTTCAAGAACGAGTGGACCAAGTTCTCCGACAAGGTCTCCCAGCACGGCAAACAACTCGACACGGCAATGCGATCGTTCCACGACCTCGCAGGCACTCGAAGTAATCAGTTGCAGAAGCAGCTCAACAAGATCGACGAACTTCAGGTCGCCGGAGTCGTGGAGGGCGACGGTGATGACGACGGGGGACAGGGCGAAGTGGTCGAGCCTTGGCCGCCATTGCGCGAGGTGGCTTCGGCCTAGCCCGTAGGCTCGGGGACGTGAGCACGTACTACATCACCACGCCCATCTACTACGTCAACGACGCACCGCACATCGGGCATGCGTATACGACAGTCAACGCCGATGCGTTTGCTCGTTGGCACCGGCTGCTCGGCGACGACACCTTCATGCTCACGGGTACCGACGAGCACGGCCTGAAGATCCAACGAAGCGCCGAGGAGCAGGGCGTCACGCCACTCGAGCAGGCGAACACGAATAGCGACCGTTTCCGTGCCGCGTGGGAGCTCCTCGACATTAACAACGACGACTTCATCCGCACGACGGAGCCTCGTCACCATCAGGCAGTTCAGGCCCTCATGCAGCGTGCCTACGACAACGGCTGGATCTACTCCGATACCTACGAGGGTCTGTACTGCGTGGCCTGTGAGGCGTACTACACCGAGGAAGAGCTCGACGACGGCAACTGCAAGATCCACGGCCGGCCCGCCGAACACATGGTGGAGGAGAACTATTTCTTCAAGCTGAGCGCGTTCGCCGATCAGCTTCTCGCTCACTATGAATCCAATCCAGAGCTGATTCGCCCCGACGGCTATCGCAACGAAGTCCTTGGTCTGTTGCGTCAAGAAGTGCGTGACATCAGCATTTCGCGGTCATCAATTTCGTGGGGAGTTCCCGTCCCGTGGGACGACAACCACGTGTTCTACGTCTGGTACGACGCGTTGATCAACTACGCCACTGCGGTCGGTTTCGGCACCGATGACGACATGTTCGACCGCTACTGGCCATCCGTTCATCACGTGATCGGTAAAGACATCATCCGGTTCCACTGTGTGTTCTGGCCAGCAATGTTGCTGGCCGCGGGGATCACTCACCTTCCGAGCTACTACGTGCACGGCTGGTTGCTGATCGGTGGTGAGAAGATGAGCAAGTCCAAGCTCAATAGCGTCAGCCCGAAGCAGCTCGTGGAGGGCGACGAAGAAGAGGGGTACAGCGCCTTCGGCGTCGACGGGTACCGCTACCACTTCTTACGCGACCCAGCGTTTGGACCGGACAGCGATTTCAGCTACGAGGGGATGCTCGGCCGGTACAACAGCGATCTCGCCAACCAGTTCGGCAACCTCGTGCAGCGCGTCATCACCGTGACCGGCAAGAAGTGCGGTGAGCTCGCACCGGCGCCGTCGCCCGACTCTCCCCTTGCCGCTGAAGCGGTCACCGCATATCGAGAAACAGCAGAGGCGTGGGCACGTGCCCAGCCACCGATCGCCCTCGATGCCACCTGGCGCCTGATCCGCGAGACCAATGAGTACCTGGCAGCGAACGAGCCATGGAAGATGGAACCGGGACCAGATGTCGATCGCGTGATGGGCGACTCCCTTGAGGCAATCCGCATCGTGACGATCCTGGCATCGCCAGCGATACCCAACGCCGCACAGGAAACGTGGGAACGGATTGGCATGGAAGGTCTCGTGACCGATCAGCGTTTGCCTGACGCGTGCGCTTGGGGTGGATATCCCGGTGGCGTCGCTCTCGTTTCCGGCGATCCGCTGTTTCCTCGCATGAAGGGCTGACAGCCATGGCGTCGTGGATCGACAACCATTGTCACATTCCGCCGGGCGCCGACGGCGACGAGTGGGTAACAGCTGCTCGGGCCGTCGGAGTCCAACAGATGGTCACTGTGGGTGTGACCCTCGAACGGTCGGTTGAGGCAATCGCCGTTGCAGCTCGACACGATGGGGTCTTCGCCACGGTCGGCGTGCATCCGCACGATGCGATCGACGGGATGGACGGCATTGCCGACCTTCTCCACGAGCCTGGCGTCGTCGCAGTCGGCGAGGCTGGCCTCGACTACCACTACGACCATTCACCTCGCGACGTACAACGGCAGGTCTTTGCCGATCACATTGCGCTCGCTTTGGAAAACGATCTGCCACTCGTCATTCACACCAGGGACGCGTGGGCCGATACGTTCGACATCCTCGACAGCGAAGGTGTGCCCGAACGCACCGTGTTCCATTGTTTTACCGGTGGTCCTGATGAGGCGACGCAGGGTCTCGAGCGAGGGATCATTGTGTCGGTCAGTGGCATCGTGACGTTCAAGAACGCGACTGATCTTCAAGCAGCCGTGCGTGCATGCCCACTCGATCGGCTGATGATCGAGACCGACTCGCCCTACCTGGCTCCGGTGCCGCATCGCGGCAAACCGAATCGCCCCGCCAATGTCGTGCACGTGGGTGAAGCTGTGGCTGCACTTCACCACGTCGATGCCGAGGTTGTGGCTGCGGCGACGGCGCGACGTGCGATTGCGTTCTACGGGCTCGATCAATAACCCATTCGCGCGGAGTGCGGTCGCGTCTCCCGCCCGGGTTGCATTCGCTCGGATCGTTTCCTAGCGTGGCGGCTGCGCGTGGAGGGGCTGTCCCTGTGCGTGCCTGCACGTATTGGCGAGCAAGGGGATTACATCCTGCACGTAAAGAAAGTGAACGAACGCTGGCGGGTTGCACTCGCTGGTCTCGTCGCTGCACTCGCGATTCCGTTCCTGATCGTTGACTCGCCAGCTCCGGCTGAAGGCGTCGAAACGAACGATCAAGTAGCGCAACAAGAACTTGCCGCGCCCGCTGACGAGCCCGATACTGCCGTCGACGAGCCCGACACTGCCGGCGACGAGATCGTGCCGCCCACGAATGCAGTCGAGATCGTGGTCACCACCAAAGAGATCTCGCCCGACATCTCGCGGCTTGCTGACCAAGCCGGCACGTGGGGCCTCGCACGATCACAGGCAATTCAAGATGGCCGTGTGGCTGCGACATTCACGCCCCCGCCGTCCGAGACCAACTACTCGCTGCTTCCCGTCGTCAAGACCGAACCCGCGTCGGACGTGAAGACTGAGCCAATCGCTGAAGTGGAAAATCCAAGACCCGAAGAGCCGGTCGCCATCGAACCAGAAGACCCATCTTCGCCGTCGGAACCGGCACCCGATCCAACGCCCGGCGATGGAGAGGGACCCGATCCCGATCCCAACACGGAACCAGCACGCGAACCGACGCCTGAGCCGGCGAACGAAGACCTCCCAGCCATCGGTCAGCCCGCATCGCCTGCGCAGGTCGACGGACGAGTGCCACCTCCCGCAGGAGGGCCGACGGCGGCGCAATGGAATGCCCTGCGTAAGTGCGAGTCCACGCACAATTACGGAGCAGCCAGCCCTTCAGGTCTCTATCGGGGCGCCTATCAGTTCTCGCAGCAAACCTGGGACTGGGTCGCTGGCATCCACTGGCCACATCTTGTCGGAGTTGATCCAATCAATTCCGAGCCAGCGTGGCAGGACGTCATGGCGTACACGCTCTACGCAATGCGCGGTTGGGATCAGTGGCCCATATGTGGCAAGAACCTTCTCTAACCTCATTCGGGTGACGCACAGTCGACCGGCTATCCACGAACTTCTCGATCGCCACGGCCTCTCGGCCCGCCGGGAGTTGGGACAGAACTTCGTCGCAGACCCAAATACGGTCCGTCGAATCGCCGCATTGGCACGTGTCGGTGCGGGCGACCTCGTGATCGAGATCGGGCCAGGCCTAGGTTCACTCACGCTTGCGCTCGTCGAGACCGGTGCTGCGGTTGTGGCAATCGAGATCGATCGTGGTCTCGCTGCTGCAGCAGCTGAGGTGGTCGGCGACCAGGCTCGGGTGATCGAGGCAGATGCGATGACGATCGACTGGTCCGAGGTCATCGGCGAACACGATGGTCCCGTACACGTCGTAGCGAATCTGCCCTACAACATCGGCACGACGCTCGTACTCGACATTCTCGCTGACGTGCCGCGAGTCGAAACCCTCACTGTTCTGGTCCAAAGCGAGGTCGCTGAACGACTCGCTGCGGGCGTCGGCAACAAGACCTACGGCATCCCCTCCGTCATGGCTGCCTTGTATGCGAACGCCGAGGTCGTGGCGACGGTTCCGCCTAGCGTCTTTGTGCCTCGTCCGAAGGTGCAGTCATCGGTGGTGCGACTCGTTCGCCATGCAGAGCCGCCCCTGATCGAACACGATCGATTGGCGCGGGTCGTCCGCACAGGATTTGGGCAGCGGCGAAAGATGCTGCGCCGGTCGTTGAGAGCGCTGCTCAGCGAAGACGAAATTGCCGCGCTCGATGTCGACCCCACCTGGCGTGCCGAACAGCTCGAGCTCGCCTCGTGGATACGTCTTGCCGAAGCCGTCGAGCCGTGACGATGAATCGCCCAGCGAATCGCCCAATGAATCGCGCAGTGGTTCACGCTCCGGCGAAACTGACGCTTTCACTTCGGGTCACCGGTGTACGGCCCGACGGGTATCACACGATCGATGCAGAAATGGTTGCCCTCGACCTCTTCGACGAGATCGAGATCATTCCCGGTGGCTCCGATGTTCGTGTGCTTGCAGGAAGTGTCGAGGTCGATCTCGACCCACACGACAATCTGGTCACAAAAGCCGCTGCGTTGGCCGGACGCCAGATCGGCGCGAACATCACAAAACGAATACCCGCTGGTGCGGGACTTGGCGGAGGTTCGGCTGACGCCGCAGCGGTACTCCGATGGGCCGGATTCACCGACCTCATCGGTGCAGCCTCGATCGGCGCCGACGTGGCGTTCTGTGTCGTCGGCGGACGGGCACATGTCGAGGGGATCGGCGAGATCATCCATCCCTTGCCCTTCCAGCACCAGATCTTCACCTTGGTAACCCCCAACATTCACTGCTCGACGCCAGAGGTCTATGCCATGTGGGACGATCTCGGCGGTCCGCAAGGTGACGGAGGAAATGATCTCGAGCCTGCAGCGCTTCAGGTCGCTCCGGACCTTGCCCGTACCCGTGATGGCCTAGGCGAAGCGACCGGACAGACGCCACGCCTAGCGGGCAGCGGCTCATCGTGGTTCGTCGAGGGAGACTTCCCTGACGCTGGACGAGTGGTGCGAACCATCAGGGCCCACCAAACCGGGCACGAAACTTTGTTGCCGTCGAACTAATCCACTGGCAAGGGAGGGGCGAGAGGCCACAGGCGCTATCGTCCACCACGTCATGGGATCACTTATAAAAAAGCGTCGCAAGCGCATGCGCAAGAAGAAGCACAAGAAGATGCTGAAGCGCACGCGTGCACAGCGTCAACGCGGCCGTTAGACCGCCGACGCTTTCGAACAATTCGATGGAGTCGGCCCGCTTCGGCGGGTCTTTTCCGCGCAACCTTGCTTAGGCGGCTGATTCCGCTAACGTAAGACGTAGAAATATTGGCCGATAGTTCAGTTGGCAGAACGCCTGATTTTGGTTCAGGAGGTCGAAGGTTCGATCCCTTCTCGGCCAACCAATATCTCCACAGACCGCTCGATGTGTGCGCCCGACCATTGCGGTGCGCTAACAATGTGATTCATGGAACGTGTCCAGATCGCTGCTCTCGTGGTCTCAAGTAACCCTGCAGCCAATGTGAAGCTGCCTTCGGGACCTACGGTGCCGCTCGCTCCGATTGCGGGTAAGTCGGTTCTTGGCTGGGTGGTCGACGCCGTACTTGGTGCATCGATTCGCCGCGTTGCCGTTCTTGCTGACGAACCAATGGAGATAACTCGTCGCGAACTCGCTTTGCGCGCCGATCAGGCGATGATCGAGCTCGTCACGCCGAGTCGCGACATCGCCGACTCCGTGTCGTTCGCACTCGAACGGTTGGGTTCTGCCTTCACGCTAAGTGATTCGGCGCACGTCTTGATCCTCCCTGCGGAAGCGCCCCAGATCGAGACCGCCGAGCTGCGAGCGCTAATCGAGTCTCACGTCAGCACTCGGGCTGCGGCAACACTCTTGAGCGCTGCCGGGAGTGTCGACCTCGACGACAGCGACCCAATCGTGACGCGAGACAGTGCGGGTCGAGTCACCTCGATTGCCGATGGCAGCCATGAGCCGACGGGAGTGCTGTGCGTGGATGCTCCGCTACTCATCCCCGCGCTTCGTCGGGTCAACTCGCCGAGTTGGCGCCGTCCGGTTCCCTTCGCAGAGATCTTGCAGGTGCTCGACGAACTCGGGCATCAGGTCAACATCATCGAGCGGCACGAACCGTTGCAGACGATCTCGTCCACTTCGACGCGCACCCCAATCGAGATCGAGCTTCACGACCGCGTCATCGCTGGATGGCTGGATCGAGGAACCTCGATGCCTGATCCGCGACAGGTGACCATCGACGCGACGGCGACCCTTGGCCAAGGCGTGCGTGTCCTTCCGGGCACCGTCATCGAGGGAGCCACCGTTATTGGCGACGGCGCAATCATTGGTCCGAACACACATCTTGTCGATGCGCTGATCGGGGCCGGGGCGCAGGTCCCGCACTCCGTTGTCAAGAACGTCGAAGTTCGTGCACACGAACAACTTCAACCGTTTTCTATCCTTGGTTCAGCGCCTGCCTGACGCGCCCGATATCGTCGCGGTGTAGACGGAGCTGAGGGGCACCATGGAGCAGGTAACGAAGAAGAAACTCGCGCTGTTCGCGGGGAGAAACAGCCGGGACATGGCCACTGCCGTGAGCAAGACACTCGGTGTCGAGCTGGGAGAGGCGAACGTCGCCGAATTCTCAAACGGTGAAATCCACTGCCGGTTCGCCACGTCGATTCGTGGCTCCGACGTCTTCATCATCAATACGCACTCACAATGGGAAGGCGGATCGATCAATGACTCGCTGATGGAGCACCTCATCATGGTCGATGCCGCACAGCGAGCGTCGGCGAAGCGGATCACTGTTGTTGCGCCGTTCTATGGATACGGACGCCAGGATCGCAAGTCGGCTGGTCGCGAACCGATCACCGCAAAACTCGTGGCGAATATGTTCACTGCTGCAGGCGCCGATCGCCTCGTGAGCGTCGACCTGCACAGCGGACAGATCCAGGGATTCTTCGATGGTCCCGTCGACCACCTGACCGCAATGCCAGTTCTCGTCGATTATTTGAAGGGGCTTGGCAGCGACGACCTTGTCGTCGTGTCACCTGACGCCGGCCGAGTGAAGGTTGCCGAACGGTACGCCAACCAGCTCGGCGCATCCCTCGCAATCGTGCACAAACGGCATGTTGTTGGAAAGAAGAACATGGTCGAGGCGAAGGACGTTGTCGGCGATGTCGACGGCAAAGACTGTGTGCTGATCGATGACATGATCGACACGGGCGGCACGATCGTTGCCGCTGCTGAGCAGCTGGCCGAGAAGGGCGCCCGATCAGTCATGGCAGCAACGACCCATCCAGTGCTCTCCGGCCCTGCCGTTGAGCGCCTCAAGGACTCGGTGATCGAAAAAGTCATCGTCACCGACACACTCCCGATACCGCCAGAGAAGCAGTTCGACAAGCTTGTCGTGCTCTCCGTGGCAGGCATCATCGCCCGTGCGATCGAAGCCGTCTTCATGGATACGACCGTCTCGGAAATTTTCGACGGAAACAACCTGAGCTGAGTATCATCGGTGAGTCCAAAAACTTACCTAGACGAAGGATGGCGCGATGAGCGAGCTACTTCTCACAGCCGAAACCGGTCGACCAACCGGTACCCGATCCAGCCGCCGACTGCGCGCCGAGGGAAAGGTCCCAGGTGTCGTGTACGGCCTGCATCAGGACCCCGTCGCTGTCAGCGTCGAGTGGCCCGCGTTGCGCAAGGCGCTCACCACTGACGCAGGCGTCAACGCACTGCTGACGCTCAACATCGATGGCACCGAACAGTTGTCGATCGTCAAGGAGATCCAGCGCCATCCAACGCGCCGTGATGTCATACACGTTGACTTCATTCGTCTCGATGCTGACACCGAGATCGAAGTCGAGGTGCCGATCATTCTCGAAGGAGAGGCACTCAACGTCACTCAGGTCTCGGGCATGGTCGATCAGAGCTTGTTCTCGCTCGCCATCTACTCGAGGCCAGATGCGATTCCGACCCAACTCACGATCGACATCTCCCAGCTCGAAGTCGGCGAAGCCATTCACGTGTCCGACGTCGCGCTGCCTGCCGGTGTTCGTACCGAGGTCGATGGGGAAGAGACAATCGCAAGTGCGCTCGTGACCCGCTCGACTCTCGAGTCGATGCGCGAGGACGAAGAGGCCGAAGCAGCCGAGGACGAAGCTGGCGAAGTTGCTGGCGAAGCCTCTGACGACGACGGCGACAGCTCTGACGGCGACGATTCCTGAGGAGTCGAAGCACCACGCTGAGGTGCCTCGCTGATGTTTGGTAAAAGCATTCGTACTGATCGCTCGGGAACCCCGGCTGACCTACTCGTGGTTGGCTTGGGGAACCCGGGCGAAAAGTACGATGGCACGCGCCACAACGTCGGTGCCGAAGTCGTCGAGGTGTTGGCTGAACGGCACGGCGAACGACTGCGTGCGACCAAACAGGCCGCTCTCGTCGCGGAGTTACGAGTTGGATCCAAGATGGTCGTTGCAGCGTTTCCACAGACGTTCATGAACGACTCCGGTCGAAGCGTCCGAGATCTCGTCAAACGACACGGAATCGACGATGTCAGCCGGATTGTCGTGATCCACGATGACCTCGACCTCGAGGTCGGGTCATCGAAGGTGAAGGTCGGTGGTGGCCTTGCTGGTCACAACGGACTGAAGTCGTTGAAGCAACACCTGCACACACAGGACTTCTTGCGGATCCGGATCGGGATTGGTCGCCCTCCTGGCCGCCAGACGGTCAGCGACTATGTCCTCAAAAGACCGGGTAAGACTGAGCGACTTGATCTCGACATCGAGATTCAGAAGTGCGCAGATGCGGCGATCCGGCTGCTCGACGAGGACACCGAGGCCGTCATGAACGACGTCAACCGATGACTGCAACCCAAGAGACACCGCTGAAGGAACTTGTATCTGCACTTCGCGATGATCCAGCGCTGGTGTCGATCATGGGAAAGCGCTCCGCCGTGGTCGCTGTACCTGAGGCTGCGCGTCCACTCACACTCGCTGCCATCGCCAACGACACCGAACGTGTTCCACTCGTGGTTGCGGTTCCCACGTCGTCCGAGGCTGAACGCCTTCGATCTGACCTCGCGATGTACCTCGGTGACGATGCGGTTGCGCTATTCCCGGCGTGGGAGACGCTGCCGTTCGAACGCATCAGCCCGAATGTCGAGACGATGGGTCGTCGGCTCGAGGTTCTCTGGCGGCTGCAGGATCCGGCGCGCAGTCCAAAGGTTGTCGTTGCTTCTGCCAGGGCACTTGTGCAACGACTAGGCCCAGGCGTCGATGACCTCGAACCGATTATTGTTGGTGTCGGAGACCAGATCGACATCGACGACCTCGCACGTGATCTCGTCGATGCCGGTTATCGCCGTGAGCCGCAAGTCGAGTCTCGTGGGCACTTCGCAATTCGTGGATCGATCGTCGACGTGTTTCCCAGTACGGCACACGCCCCGGTACGAATCGATCTTTGGGGTGACGAGGTCGACCGGCTGTCCGAATTCGGCGTGAACGATCAGCGTTCGACGGTCACCCGGTCCGAGGTAGTTATTCACGCAGCACGCGAGGTCGTGGCGTCCCAAGACATTTCTGATCGGGCGCATGAACTCGTCGCGAGCGAACCTTGGGGGCGCGAGCACTGGGAGCGTCTGGTCGACGGAGAGTTCTTCGACGGCATGGAGTCCTGGCTGCCGTGGTTGACCGATCGAGATTCGATACTCGTCGATCATGTCGGTGATGATGCACTGGTCGTCTTGATAGAACCTCGTCGCCTTCGTGACCGGGCTGGCGACATCCTTGCTGAAGAGGCTGACCTGGCAACAACCCTTGCTCGCACGTGGGGTGCAGTAGCTGAGGGCGAAGAGTCCGCTGATCGTTTTCCGCGGTTGCATGTTCCCTTCGACCGCATCTTGACCCATACCGACGCTCCGGTCTGGACGATGACCGTTGCGCCAGAGGGCCCCGATGTCGCCGTCGTCGCGGCGATGGGTTGGGAATCGCCGATCGGCGACCCGCCGCCACTGATCAACCAGCTACAGCGCCTCATCGCTGACGGGTATCGCCTCGTCGTCGGTGCTGATGGAACCGGGACCGCACCTCGCCTGGCAGTGTTACTCGGCGACAACGGGGTCCACATTCCCGTGGTCGATGGTCTGGCCCCGAACGAACCCGGCATCGTCGTCGCACCACTCGAACGTGGAGCAGTTTTCACGTCGGTGAAGCTGGCCGTGTTGTCCGAGTCCGACATCACGGGCAGGCGACGCACACATCGGCGAGCGAAGGCTCGGGTCAACACATCGCAGGACACCTTCGATGATTTGGCGCCGGGTGACTACGTCGTGCATCAACAACACGGAGTTGCCCGATTCGCCGGCATGGTCACCCGTGCTATCGGTGGCGTCGAGCGTGACTATCTACTGCTCGAGTATCGCGGTGACGACAAGCTCTACATCCCGTCCGATCAGATCGGCGTGGTTCGTCACTACACGGGCGGCGATAGCCCGACGCTGTCGAAGATGGGCGGAAGCGATTGGGCGAAGGCAAAAGCCCGGGTACGGTCCGAGGTCAGCGAGATCGCGCAAGAGCTCGTTGTGCTCTATCAACGCCGCATCACCGCCGAGGGTTATGCGTTTGCCCAAGACACGCCCTTCCAAGCCGAGCTCGAGGACTCGTTCCCCTTCGAGGAGACGCCCGATCAGCTGACGGCGATCGTCGAGGTCAAGGCCGACATGGAACGCCCGTACCCAATGGACCGACTCGTTGTTGGCGACGTTGGTTTCGGCAAGACCGAGATTGCCATCCGTGCGGCCTTCAAGGCCGTGCAGGACAACAAACAGGTCGCCGTGCTGGTGCCGACCACACTGCTTGCTCAGCAGCATCATCAGACCTTCTCCGATCGTTTCGCAAGTTTCCCGGTGCGAGTGGAAGTTCTGAGTCGTTTCCTCACCAACGCGCAGGCCAAGAAGGTGATCGCCGACACGAATGCCGGCAAGGTCGACATCCTCATCGGTACACACCGCATGTTGAACAAGGAGTTGGACTTCAAGGATCTTGGTTTGCTCGTGGTCGATGAGGAGCAGCGCTTCGGCGTGAAACACAAGGAGACCATCAAGACGCTTCGGACCGATGTCGACATCCTCACCCTCACCGCAACCCCCGTGCCGCGAACGCTCGAAATGAGCCTGACCGGCATCCGCGACATGACGCTGCTGTCAACAGCCCCATCAGAGCGTCAACCAATCCTCACCTATGTGGGCGAACAGAATGACCGCGCCATCAGCGAAGCCATCCGGCGCGAGCTGCTTCGTGAAGGCCAGGTCTTCTATGTGCACAATCGGGTGCAAGACATCGAACACACTGCTGAACACGTGCGCGAGATGGTTCCCGAAGCCCGCATAGCGATCGCCCACGGACAGATGGACGAAGGGTCACTCGAGCAGGTCGTGCTCGACTTCAGGGAGGGCGAGTACGACGTTCTGGTATGTACGACAATCATCGAGTCGGGCATCGACATGCCATCGGTGAACACGTTGGTCGTCGATCGAGCGGACTTGCTCGGGCTCGGTCAAATGCATCAGCTTCGAGGCCGTGTTGGCCGCTCGGGGCAACGTGCCTATGCCTATTTGATGGTGCCGCAAGACAAGTCGCTCACCGAGCAGGCCTATGAACGGCTGAAGACAATCGGTGAAGCGACAGATCTTGGGTCGGGGTTCAAGATTGCAATGCGAGATCTCGAGATCCGTGGAGCGGGCAACCTTCTCGGGACCGGGCAGTCCGGACATATTGCTGCAGTTGGGTACGACCTGTACTGCCAGATGGTGACCGAGGCCGTGGCCGAGCTCAAGGGCGAAACCATCGACGAGGTCCAAGAGCTCAAGATCGAGCTGCCGATCAAAGCGTTCTTGCCGAACAGCTACATGGAG
>RCNE010000837.1_pt1 | contig 16527 bp, 14 predicted proteins | sample 2041361 | NCBI WGS metagenome assembly RCNE01 (sample SAMN09708229, study PRJNA481090) | Marine sediment metagenome, whole genome shotgun sequencing project.
AAATCTCAACCTTCCAAAGTATTCATTTCGCATCAAAAATAAAGAAAATAAGCGTTATATTTTTGATAAGATTAGAAAAAAAGACCTTGTTCTCACTGAGGAAGAATGGGTGAGACAAAATTTTGTCGCTTACTTAAATATAGACAAGAAATACCCGCTATCTTTGATCGCCATTGAAAAACAATGCAGCGTTAATGACCTGGTCAAACGCACTGATATTTTGGTTTTTGACAAGTCTGGTTCACCACATATCATTGTCGAATGCAAGGCCCCACAGGTACAAATCAATCAGGACACATTTGATCAGATTGCACGATACAATATGGAACTCAATGCAACCTATCTGATCGTGACCAACGGATTGCAACATTATTATTGCCAAATAGACCATAAAGCACAGCGTTATCAGTTTTTAAAAGAAATCCCTAATTATGCTTAAAATTGCCTTGTTTTATAGTTTTGATTAGTGAAAAAACCTATGTTTGTACTCCCTAAAACAAATATTTCTACCTACCTTGAAAATAGCAATTGTAATTTTGAACTGGAATGGCAGGGAATTGTTAGAAAAGTTTCTTCCTTCTATTATTGCTTATAGTGCTGAAGAAGCAGATATTTATGTAGCTGACAACAATTCTTCTGATGACTCTATTACATTTCTCAAAAAGCATTACCCACAGGTACACATAATTCAAAACGACATTAATGGTGGCTTTGCCAAAGGATATAACGATGCTTTAAAGCACGTAAACGCTGACATCTATGCGTTGGTGAATTCAGACATTGAAGTAACCAAAGACTGGTTGAAACCTATTAAAGAAGTATTTGAGCAGAATGTCAATACCGCAATTATTCAGCCTAAACTTCTGGATTTTAAAAATAAGTCAAAATTTGAATATGCCGGTGCTGGTGGTGGGTACGTAGATTTTATGGGCTATCCTTTTTGTAGGGGTAGAATCTTTATGAATCTGGAACAAGATCATGGGCAGTTCAATGATGTAGCAGATATCTTTTGGGCATCGGGTGCCTGTTTCTTTATTAGATCAGCTATTTATGACAAACTTGGTGGTTTTGATGAACAATATTTTGCGCATCAGGAAGAGATTGACCTATGCTGGAGGGTTCAAAATGAGGGCTATACTGTTCAATATGTTGGTGCCTCAGAGGTATACCATGTAGGTGGTGCTACACTGCAGGAATCCAATCCTCATAAAACATATCTAAATTTCAGAAATAGTCTTTTTACCATCGCTAAAAACGTACCAAAGCGCTATGTGTTTATTGTCATCTTTTTAAGGTTGATTCTTGATGGAGTAGCAGGAATAAAATTTATACTTGAACTAAGACCTGTACATACCTGGTCAATCATCAAAGCACACCTAAGCTTTTACTGGCATTTGCGTAAAATGATGTCAAAAAGACGTGCCTTATCTTTTAAACAAACCAATTATTTTTACTGCTTCAGTATCGTCTGGGATCATTTTATCATGAGAAAAAAACGGTTTTCGAATATCAAGTAACCCTTTCTTATAAAGTACGATGCTCCTTACTTCATAGTGGCCTTATAAATATTTTCCTATATTTGGCTTGATTGCGTTAATCATCCTTCCTTCTTTAACTCAGATGAAGAGAAGCTAAAAATTGAAATGAAAATCATAACAAATAAGTATATCAGCCAGCGGACGCTACTTAAAGTCCTGCTACTATTTTTATATTTTAGTGTTTTTATAGCATGTTCAGGTGATCACAAAAGGAATGCTTCACATTCTTCCATAGATAGTGATTCAGTACCTGTAAATATTGATCTTGAAGACATTATAGACTCAGGTGTTTTAAGGGTGATCACTACCTACTCTCCAACAGGTTATTTCTTGTATAAAGGTAAAACCATGGGGTTTGAGTACGAAATTTTCAAGCGACTGGCAGACAATTTGGGTATTGGTTTAGAAATTGTCCTTGCTAAAAATGTGGATTCAGTCATCCCTATGTTGAACCGAGGTGAAGGAGATATCATTGCACTGGGCTATACCATCACTTCTGACCGAAAAGAAGAGGTTAGCTTTACAGAACCTTATTTGATAACTCATCAATCATTGATCCAACGAAAACCTAAAAACTGGAGAAAAATGACCAGAGATAATATCAAAGAAGCCTTGGCAGCTGATATTGTTGATTTAATTAAAGACACTGTGTCGGTTAGAAAAAATTCTTCATACTTCCTTAGATTAAAGGAGATGAGCAATGAGTTAGGTGATTCTATTTATATTAAAATTCTTCCAGGAGAGTTATCAGATGAGCAGATCATCGAAATGGTTTCAAATGGTGAAATCAAATACTCCATTATTGATCATCACAAAGCCGCAATACATAGAAGCTATTTTCCAAATATTGACATAAATACACCGGTAAGTCTGTCGCAGCGGATTGCCTGGGCGGTGAGAAAAACATCTCCCGAATTATTATCAGTGATCAACAAAGGACTTGCGACTATCAAAAGGAAGCCAGATTACAATATGATCTATAAAAGATATTATGAAAACAAAAGACAGTTCCATAAAAGGCTGGATAGCGAATACTTTACAGCCACTACTGGAAAATTCAGCAAACATGATGACATTGTAAAAAAATATTCTGCTGATTTGGGCTGGGATTGGATCCTTGTAAAATCACTGATTTATCAAGAATCCATGTTCAATGCGACGAATGAATCATGGGTGGGTGCCAGTGGCCTGATGCAACTCATGCCGGAAACGGCAAAAGAGATGGGCGTTACTGATATAAATGATCCTGAACAGAATATACGTGCTGGCAGCAAGTATTTAAAAAGAATGTACTCCTATTGGGATCAGGTGCCTGATTCAATTCAGAGAATCAAATTTGCCATGGCCTCATACAACTGTGGATATAGCCATATCAAGGATGCGCAAAAACTTGCAATCAAATACGGAAAAGACTCTCTGAACTGGGATAACGGAGTTGATTATTATGTACTAAATCTATCAAAACCGAAATTTTATAATGATCCGGTTGTCGATTTCGGATATGCCCGAGGATATGAACCCTATGAATATGTAAAAGATATCTTTGAAAGATATAAAAATTACAAGACCTTCGCGTCCCAATAACCATCATTATTATATGTTATGAGCATATTTGACTTTCTTGACCTTCTGGGGACAGCGGCTTTTGCTATTTCAGGGGCTTTATTTGCGATCAAAAAAAGGATGGACACCTTTGGTGTGCTGATCATTGCCTTTGTGACAGCAGTAGGTGGCGGTACCATAAGAGATATGCTTATCAATGCTGACCGAATTACCTGGATGAAAGACCTTAATTATATTTATGTGATCACCCTTTCAGTTATATTGGCAATTGTTTTTAGAAAAAAAATAGGTTATTTGAGTAAATCACTCTTTTTGTTTGACACCATTGGCTTAGGGATATTCACAATCATCGGTACAGAAATTGGATTGCAAAACAACTTTCATCCTGTGATTTGCGTCACTCTCGGAATGATCACAGCAACTTTTGGTGGAGTCATAAGAGACACGCTTAGCAATGAAATTCCACTGATCTTTCAAAAGGAAATCTATGCCACTGCCTGCATGATAGGTGCAAGTACATTTCTAATACTCTACAATTACCAAATAGACCTGGATCTCAATCATATTTTGACAATCCTGATGGTTATTACTGTAAGATTGGTTGCTGTCAAATTCAAACTTAAGCTACCTACTTTCTATAGTAAATGATGTTAATAATCACCTAAAGTTTCCGGGTTTTGAGCTAGAGCAACTTTCAATTGCTCGTCATTTGGTGCTTTCCCATGCCAGGCATGTGTACCCATCATAAAATCAACCCCATTACCCATTTCAGTATGCATAATAATACAAACGGGTTTCCCTTTTCCGGTTTCAGCTTTGGCTTGTTTTAATCCCTCAATAATACTTTCAAGATCATTTCCATTCTGCACCTCAAGCACCTTCCATCCGAAAGCTTCAAACTTATCTCGAAGGTTGCCCAGTGGCATTACGTCATCAGTGGCGCCATCGATCTGTTTCAAATTATAATCTACGGTAGCGATCAAATTGTCTACCTTCTTGCCAGCTGCATACATAAGAGCCTCCCAAATCTGTCCTTCCTGTAATTCACCATCTCCGTGAAGCGTATATACTAAATGATGATCTCCATTGAGTTTTTTAGCCGTTGCAGCACCAATCGCCACAGACAGTCCCTGACCCAAAGAACCTGCCGACATTCTCACACCGGGCAACCCTTCATGAGTAGTTGGATGTCCTTGAAGTCGTGAATTGATTTTTCTAAAAGTTGCCAACTCCTCCACAGGGAAAAAACCACTTCTTGCCAACACACTATACAAAACAGGAGAAATATGACCGTTTGATACAAAGAACAAATCCTCTTCTTTTCCATCCATATCAAAATCAGTAGAATATTCCATCACCTCCTGATATAATGCTGTCACAAATTCGGTACACCCTAAAGATCCCCCGGGGTGGCCTGAATTTACTGCATTAACCATTCTTACAATATCTCTTCTTACCTGAGTCGAAAAATCTTTTAATTCATTTATAGTCGGCATATTCAATAGTTTTTAGGTTGGCAAAAGTACTAAACTCAACTCAATATTTTCGTCAAAAAAATAATTATTTACCGGCTCTTATCCACTGATAATTTTTATTCCTATAATCACAAAAGTTGATACAAATAGAAACCATCAGTTAGACGTGTAAGATAAATTAATTACGTTTTTATTACTAAATCAGTAATCAATCATAATTATTATCGACACAATATTAGTGATATGAACTTTACATTATGTTTAACAATTGTTACAAAGTATTTTAAGGGGAAAAACATACATTTGTACGATTTTAAAAAAAAAACTCATGAAGAAAATAATTTTGATACTAGTTGCAATTGCGCTGGTTGCCTGTAATGAAAAGTCGAATAATCCATATGTAACTTTGCAGGGAAATATAGCCAATTCAAATCTTGACAGTATTGTTATTTTAGGAAGAAACTTTAGCAAGCAGATCAAAGTAAACACAGATGGGTCATTTAAGGATACACTTAAGGTTACTGATGGCTTTCACGGGATAAACAATGGCACTTCCCAATCATTTCTATACCTTAAAAATGGCTATGACATGATTGTAAACTTTGATATGAATGACTTCCCAACTTCGATTGAATTCGAAGGTCAAGGGTCTGCTACTAATAAGTATCTGGCGACGAAATTACAGTTTATAAAAGATGAGAATATTAGCAATTATTCAGCTTTCTTTGAATTGGAAAAGGAAGAGTTTGATACTAAAATTGCAGATTTAAAGAAAAGAATGGATGATCTTTTGAACAACACCAAAGATCTTGACATTGAGGTGGTTACCATGGAAAAAGAAGCCAATGACAAAATGATCATATTTTTTCAGGATAATTATGAATCAGAACACCAAAGCTTGATTGGCTTGAGAAAAGGAGATCCTTCTCCAGGATTTAATTATCCTGATAAAAATGGAAATAATGTTTCTTTAGCAGATCTTAAAGGAAAATATGTTTATATAGATGTCTGGGCAACCTGGTGTGGGCCTTGTAAAAGGGAAATCCCATTTTTAAAAGAAATGGATGAGGAGTACCAAGGAAAGAACATTGCTTTTGTGAGCCTATCAATTGACAAAATGGAACATAAAGAAAAGTGGTTAAAAATGATTGAAGAAGAAGACCTTAAGGGCATACAGATCTTGGCCGATCAGGATTGGAATTCTGATTTCGTTACTGCCTTCAATATAAAGGGTATTCCCAGATTCATCTTAATAGACCAAGAAGGGAATATTGTGAATTCAAATGCACCGCGGCCTTCAGACCCTACTCTTAAAGAAGTCCTAAGCACACTGGAACTTTAAAATACTGTTAAACATTTTTATAAAGCCTCTGAATATTCAGAGGCTTTTTTTATGCTCTTTGTAAGATTTTTAAAGGATCAAATAATCATTGCTCGCTCCCTATTTAAATTAAATCTTCACTTCACATGTATGAATGGCATAGAGCAGGTCAAAAAGTCAGCTAAATCCCTTAATTTCAGTCATTTTGACATATGATCATGTCTGAACCACTAGTGGAACATGTTTTGATTTATGCACACTGGACCTAAATAAAAAACAAATGAATTTTAATAATTTTACTATAAAATCACAGGAAGCCGTGCAAAAGGCTCAGCAAATTGCACAAGGTTTTGAAAATCAACAAATAGAGAATGCACATATCTTAAAGGGCATTTTAGAGGTTGACGAAAATGTCACCCCTTTTATTCTTAAAAAACTTGGGGTAAATGTTGAACTTTTCAATAGTACCTTGGATAACATTATTCAAAGCTTTCCAAAGGTAGAAGGCGGAGAATTGATGCTTTCCAAAACAAGCAATAAAATGCTTATGGATGCCGGTAACATCGCCAAAAAGATGAAAGATGAATACGTATCACTGGAACATTTACTTCTTGCGATATTAAATTCTAAAGGTGACACAACTCAATTACTTAAAGACAATGGCATCAATGAAAAAGATCTAGGCACTACCATAGAAGAACTTCGGAAAGGAAACAGGGTAACTTCACAAAGTGCGGAAGAAACCTACAACTCCTTGAGTAAATATGCCAAAAATCTCAACCAGCTGGCAAACGATGGCAAACTGGATCCGGTGATTGGACGCGATGAAGAAATCAGAAGGATCTTACAGATCTTATCGAGAAGAACCAAGAACAACCCGATTCTTATTGGTGAACCGGGAACCGGTAAAACTGCCATAGCAGAGGGTCTTGCGCACAGAATCGTTAAAGGTGATGTACCTGAAAACTTACAAAACAAAGTGGTTTACTCCCTTGATATGGGAGCCCTTATTGCAGGTGCAAAATACAAGGGTGAGTTTGAAGAAAGACTAAAGTCAGTGATCAAAGAGGTCATTTCGTCTGATGGGGAAATTATTCTTTTTATTGATGAGATTCACACCCTGGTGGGCGCTGGAGGTGGAGAGGGAGCCATGGATGCAGCCAATATACTTAAGCCTGCGCTGGCCAGAGGGGAGTTAAGAGCCATAGGAGCTACAACACTAAGTGAATATCAAAAGTATTTCGAGAAAGACAAAGCACTTGAAAGACGGTTTCAAAAAGTAATTGTAAACGAACCTGACACGGAAAGTGCCATCTCTATTCTTCGAGGAATCAAAGATAAATACGAGACCCATCACAAAGTAGAAATTAAAGACAGCGCTATTATAGCTGCTGTGGAATTATCACAAAGGTATATTAGTGATCGATTCTTGCCTGATAAGGCCATTGACCTTATGGATGAAGCGGCTGCTAAACTGAGAATGGAAATCAATTCAAAACCGGAAGAGTTGGATGCACTTGATCGAAAGGTAATGCAGCTTGAAATTGAGATCGAAGCTATTAAACGAGAAAATGATAAAAAAAAGGTAAAATCTCTTCAGGAAGAGCTGGCGAATTATAAGGAAAAAAGGAACGAAATCAACGCAAAATGGACAAGTGAGAAAGAAATAGTTGACAACGTTCAGTCTACCAAAGAGAACATAGAAAAGTTTAAACTTGAAGCTGAAAGAGCTGAGAGAGATGGAGACTATGGGCTTGTTGCCGAAATCAGATACGGTAAGATCAAAGAAGAAGAAGAAAAACTAGCTGGATTTCAAAAAGAATTGGAATCCAATCAGGAAAATTCATTGATCAGGGAAGAAGTAACAAGTGAAGACATCGCTGAGGTTGTGGCCAAATGGACAGGTATTCCTGTACAGAAAATGCTGCAAAGCGACCGTGAAAAACTCCTGAAACTTGAAGATGAACTTCACCAACGTGTTGTTGGCCAGAATGAAGCTATTGAGGCGGTTTCTGATGCGGTTAGACGTTCAAGAGCGGGACTTCAAGATAGTAAAAAACCCATCGGATCATTCTTGTTCCTTGGAACTACTGGTGTTGGAAAAACAGAGCTGGCAAAAGCACTTGCCGATTACCTGTTCGATGATGAATCTGCCATGACCAGAATCGACATGAGTGAGTATCAGGAAAGGCACGCTGTTAGCAGGTTAATAGGAGCGCCTCCAGGATATGTAGGATATGATGAAGGAGGGCAACTCACAGAAGCGGTCAGAAGAAAGCCCTATTCCGTGATCCTTTTGGATGAAATTGAAAAAGCACATCCAGACACCTTTAATATTTTACTTCAGGTACTGGATGAGGGAAGATTGACTGATAATAAAGGACGGGTAGCTGATTTTAAAAATACCATTATCATCATGACCTCAAATATGGGAGCCCATATCATTCAGGAGAATTTTGAGAACATGGATATGGAGGCAAGAGAAGCGGTGATAGAAACAACGAGGATAGATGTAATGGGCTTATTGAAAAAAACCATAAGACCTGAATTCATTAATCGTATTGATGAGATCATCATGTTCACTCCATTGAATCAGAAAGAAGTTACACAGATCGTAAGGTTGCAGATCAATGCCCTATCAAAGATGCTGAAAGAAAAGAATATTTCTCTAACTGTTACTGAAGACGCGATTGAAAGCTTATCTAAAAAAGGTTATAATCCGCAGTTCGGTGCAAGACCTATAAAAAGAGTGATCCAAAAGGAAGTGCTCAACACGCTTTCTAAAGAAATATTGTCAGGAAAGGTTTCCGCACAAAGTAACGTATTGCTCGATTCCTTTGATGATCAGTTCGTGTTTAGAAATCAATAATAGTTTAGAATTCAAAATCAGAACCGCCTCAAAAGGCGGTTCTTTTTTTTAATAAGGAACCGGTTCTGATGAATGTGCAGTTTTATAGCTAAAAATTTAGTTTTTATCAAATTATTAAATTGTCAATTAGCAAGTATGCAATTCTCGTTTTAAACTAGTTTTATCATCCCATTCTTAGTAAATTTGCATGAATTATTGATAAACTCTATGAATATACAACCCAAATCACAAAGGTTCGACCAGAATATACTGACTAAATACCAAATATATAACAGCATATTTATTACACTTCCATTTGACGACATAAGCAACACGGGAGTGCTCATGCCATTACTAAAGAGTGAATGTGAAAAAGGATTTGGAAAAGGAATGACTCCTGTCGAGATCATAGATGCATTTTTTGATAAATACCAAGAGAATGCAGATGAACATGAAAGAATATCCTTATTGTTTAAATTCATTCAATACATTGAAAGACAAGTAGTGCTGTTTGACGCTGTTGAAGATGCAGCTTTTCCTTTGATCCATAATATGGACGGAAAGGGAACTTTAAGAAATGCAAAAGAAGAAGCCTTTTCTCAGAACAAAAAAGAAGCCTTACAACGCTATCTTGAGGCTTTCAAGGTGCGAATCGTACTTACCGCCCACCCTACCCAATTCTATCCAGGCGCTGTGCTTGGGATCATTACAGATCTTACAACAGCCATAGAGAAAGACGATATTGTCAGTATTAAAAAATTATTGGCCCAACTTGGGATTACCCCGTTTCTTAAGACAGAGAAACCCACACCATTGGATGAAGCTGTTAATTTGATCTGGTATCTGGAAAATATTTTCTATAACGCTGCAAGTAGTATCTATAATTATATTGAAAGCAATATTTACGAGGGTAAGGATATCCAAAATGAATTTGTTAGCCTCGGTTTTTGGCCAGGGGGTGATAGAGATGGAAATCCATTTGTGACTACCGAAATTACAGAGAAAGTTGCTCAAAAACTAAGACAGTCGGTTTTAAGGAGTTACTATAGAGATGTCAAAAAGCTAAGAAGAAAACTTACCTTCAAAAAAGTGGCTAACCTTGTTATAGAGCTAGAAAACAAACTATACAGGAGTTATATAGAGCCGGAAAAAATCATTTTAACACATGATGAATTTTTAAACAAATTACACGAAATAAAAGACCTTCTTATTCATGATTACCGGTCACTTTATCTTACTGAATTAAAAGACCTTATTCATAAGGCCAAGATCTTTGGTTTTTATTTTGCAACGCTTGACATCAGACAAGACAGTCGCATCCATCATGAAGTATTTACCCACATCACAAAAAGTTTAATTGATTCGGGGTCAGATTCTCTTCCTGCGAATTATAATGACCTGGATGAGGCATCACGAATAAAAATTCTAGCCACCTTAGATGCAGATATCAGTGCTGATCAATTTGATAATGAATTGGTAATTAAAACCCTTGGATCTATTGAAGCCATAAAAAAAATTCAACATAACAATGGAGAAAAAGGCGCCAACAGATATATCATTAGTAATAATCAAAGTGCCTTAAATGTAATGGAGGTTTTCGCTATGCTGAAAATGACCGCTTTCAAAAAAGAACTAACAGTTGATATCGTACCTTTATTTGAAACTGTTGATGACTTAGTGAATTCATCCGAGATCATGGAAAGCTTATACAGCAATAAAGAATACAGAGCACATGTAGATAGCAGGAATAATAAACAAACCATCATGCTTGGGTTTTCAGACGGCACAAAAGATGGCGGATATTTGATGGCAAACTGGTCTATATTTAAGGCTAAAGAAGCGCTGACAAGAATTTCAAGAAAACACAATATCAAAGCGATCTTTTTTGACGGTCGAGGCGGCCCTCCGGCAAGAGGAGGTGGAAAAACACATCAATTCTATGCTTCTCTTGGACCAACTATAGAAAATGAGGAAGTACAGCTAACCATCCAAGGGCAAACAATCAGTTCTAATTTTGGAACAACTGATTCTGCACAATATAACCTTGAACAACTGATTAGTTCTGGTGTAAGCAACGAATTTTTTGACAGCGCTAAGAATACCCTTAGTGCAGAACAAAAAAATATCATGAACGAATTGGCCGAAGTTAGTTATAAAGCCTATAGTGATTTTAAAAATCATGATAAGTTCTTACCCTACCTAGAAAAGATAAGTACATTAAAGTATTATGCAAAAACCAATATTGGGAGTCGTCCTTCGAAAAGGAATAGCTCCGAAACTCTTAATTTCAGTGATTTAAGAGCCATACCTTTTGTGGGTTCCTGGAGTCAGTTAAAACAAAATGTACCAGGATTTTTTGGCGTGGGTACTGCCCTTTTAAAATTTGAAGAAAACGGAACGTTTGATAAGGTAATTTCCTTTTATAATAATTCCAAGTTTTTCAAAAGTCTCATTGACAACAGTATGATGTCAATGAAGAAATCCTTTTTTGAATTGACACGTTATATGGAAAATGATCCTGAATTCGGTGAATTCTGGAAATTGATCCATCAGGAATTTCTAACCAGTAAACGTCTTGTGCTAAAATTGGCAAATCATTCTGAACTCATGCAAAATTATCCTATAAGCAAAGCATCTATTGAGGTTCGAGAATCAATTGTTTTACCCCTACTGACCATTCAACAGTATGCCTTGAAAAAAGTTCAGGAATTGAATAAACAAAAGAACCCTGATAAAAAGGAACTGGAAGTTTATGAAAAAATCATCACCCGGTCTCTTTTTGGTAATATCAATGCCAGTAGAAACTCAGCTTAATAAAAGTAGCGTTCTACTTTGTTTTAGAATTGATCTTATCTGTAATTTTTAAAAATATTTAAAGCAATAAAATAAAAACATCAATTAGAATAAAATAAAACCTTATGTCTTAGCGTTATAGAGTTCGATAATACCAATTGCTATCAAAAAATAAGGGGTTATGAAAAAGATATTTTTAGGATGTGCTTTATGCCTATGCATAATGTCATCTTCTTCTTGCACTTCAAACGATGTAAAAGAAATTTCAGGAACGATCATTATCAAAGATTTGGGTACTCATGTTTTCAATATCAATGCCGATAATATTGAGGCTACCATTTTTATGGCTGGGCCGGAAGATGAAAAATTATTAGTTTATGAGCATGTTCCTTTATTCAGGACTTCAGATTATAATGCTATAATTGAAGTTGATGATTCAGGAAAACTAAAAACAGAATTATTAAACAATTTGGTTGTTATGTATGAAGTTGAGGCAGGGAAATTAGCCGATCAACAACTCACCCACCTTTTAAATGATGGTTTTATCAAAATTGAATGGACCGGACTAAACTGATGTAAATCAACAAAAACGAAAGCTACTTAGCTATCTTCCTTTATTTCGAATTAAAAATCTTTATTATTAGCCTATTTTTTATTTAGATTTGCTCAATGCAAAAGAATATCAACATTCAGAATAAAAAAGCACGCTTTGAATATGAATTTCTCGATACCTATATCGCAGGAATTCAATTGACGGGTACCGAAATTAAATCGATTCGGGACAGCAAGGCGCGCATCACTGAAAGTTTTTGTGAATTTAATGAAAAGGGAGAACTATTTGTCATAAACATGTTCATTGAGGAATACAGTTTTGGCAGTTTTTATAACCACAGATCAAAAAGCGAGAGAAAATTATTACTCAACAAAAAAGAGTTAAAAAAACTTAAGAAGGAGGTTCAAAATGTTGGATTGACGATAATTCCGCTTAAACTATTCGTCACCGATAAAGGTTGGGCAAAGCTTAAGATCGCCCTGTGTAAGGGTAAAAAATTGTATGACAAAAGGCAGGTTCTAAAAGACAGAGACCATAAGAAATCACTAGAAAGATTAAAGAAGAACTATACATGACCCTTAAAGATTATTTCATTTTTTTTCGATGGAAGAACGTTTTGATGATCTTGTTGATCCAATACCTCTTTAAATATGTTCTTTTCGAAAAATTTAACATTCAGGTCGCTCTTGACCATTTTCATTTTGCCCTTCTTGCCTTCTCTACTGCTTTTGTTGCCATAGCCGGCTATATTATAAATGATATACACGATGTAAAAGCTGATATCATCAACAAACCTGAAAAGCTATTTGTCGACAAAAAAATGACAAGAATGATGGCACAGAACCTGTTTATAGGGTTTAATTCTGTGGGACTTGTTTTGGGCATGTATCTTTCATATCATATAGGGCATACCTCCTACTTCATCATCTTTGTACTTACATCTTTACTTTTATATCAATATGCTAAACAGTTGAAAAAAAACTTTTTAGCTGGTAATTTAATTATATCTTCAATTGTATTGTTCTGCATTTTGATGTTGGCAGTATTTGATATAGCACCGGCAACCAATAATTATAATTTGGAGTCACAATTGGGTATCCTACACCTATTTTTACTGTTTGGTGGTTTTGGATTCGTACTCACTTTTTTAAGAGAAGTTGTTAAAGATATGGAGGATATCGAGGGAGACAAGGCCATTCAAGCTAAGTCATTACCGATTGTTTTAGGAGAAAAACAAACAAAGGGAATCTTAATCGTACTTTCTTCTTTATTCATTCTTTCAATAAGTTTTGTATCGTATTACATTTTTAACACACACAGATATGTAAGCCTATACCTCCTGGCTTTAGTTGTATTGCCGCTACTCTACTTTATTGTAATGCTGACAAAGGCCAGTACCAAAAAAGACTTTCATACATTAAGTGCTATGTTAAAGTTCATCATGCTTTTAGGAATTCTTTCTATGCTAATCATTTGATCATGCTCAATAAGCTTTTGCAAAACAGACATCTCATTCTTGCCTCGGGTTCACCCAGAAGGAAAGTTTTTTTAAAAGACCTGGGTTTGACATTTGAAATTCGCCTCAAAGAAGTGGTTGAAACCTACTCGAGCGATCTGAAAGGTGCAGCAATAAGCGAATACCTTGCAAAACTGAAGGCTTCGCCTTTTATCAAAGAACTCAAGGAAAATGAGATATTAATTACAGCAGACACAATTGTGTGGTTAGAAGGGAAGGCACTGGGTAAACCAAAAAACAAACATGAGGCAAAACAGATGTTGCAATCGCTCTCGAATAAAACCCATGAAGTGATCAGTTCTGTTGCCTTGACTACAAGTAGTAAACAAGTGATGCTATCCGATAGCACTAAAGTTAGCTTTAAAGAACTTTCTGATGAAGAAATCAAATATTATATCGATCATTTCAAGCCTTTTGATAAGGCAGGAGCCTATGGTATTCAGGAATGGCTGGGCTATATTGGTATTAAAAGAATTGAAGGAAGTTACTATAATGTAGTGGGCTTTCCAGTACAAAAATTCTATGAGGCGCTGCAAGAGATTTAAAAAGTCAAATATCTGTTTAAATCATTTTTAAACAAATTTAAATTGCTATTTTTGCCGCATTGAAAAACCTACATTTCCATAAGTACTGATGAAAAAATACACTTTTACCAAAAAAATAGATACCCGCTCTGGCTTTGGAGCCGGACTGGCTGAATTGGGCCGAACAAATGAGAACGTAGTGGCCTTGTGTGCTGATCTCATTGGATCGCTTAAAATGGATGAGTTTATCAAGGAAAATCCTGAACGTTTTTTTCAAATTGGAATTGCTGAAGCCAATATGATGGGTATTGCCGCTGGGCTTACCATTGGTGGAAAAATTCCTTTTACAGGAACATTTGCCAATTTTTCGACTGCCAGAGTGTATGATCAAATCAGACAGTCAATTGCGTACTCAGGTAAAAATGTTAAAATTTGTGCTTCACATGCTGGTTTAACACTTGGTGAAGATGGGGCTACTCATCAAACATTGGAAGACATTGGCATGATGAAAATGCTACCTGGCATGGTCGTGATCAATCCTTGCGATTATAATCAAACCAAAGCAGCTACTATAGCGATTGCTGATTATGAGGGCCCTGTATACTTAAGATTTGGTCGTCCTGCAGTTCCGGTTTTTATGCCAGAAAATGAAAAATTTGAAATTGGCAAAGCCATTAATTTGACAGAAGGTAAAGATGTAACCATTATAGCTACAGGCCATTTGGTATGGGAAGCTTTACAGGCATCTGAACAATTAGAAGCTATCGGAATAAGCGCCGAAGTGATCAACATTCATACCATCAAACCTTTAGATGAACAAGCCATTCTAAAATCTGTTGCCAAAACAAATTGTGTAGTGACCGCTGAAGAACATAATATTCTTGGTGGATTGGGTGAAAGTGTTGCCAGAACGCTATCATTGAACCATCCTGTTCCACAGGAATACGTTGCTGTAAATGATCAATTTGGTGAATCAGGTACACCGGCTCTATTGATGGAGAAATACAAATTAAATGATAAAGCGATCGTTGCCGCTGTAAAAAGGGTAGTTGAAAGAAAATAATTGCTTTTTTTATATTTAAATGGACCCCCAATGAAAAATCTATATCTTTTTCTTTTCGTCTTCAGTGTAACGATTAGTGCCAATGCTCAATTTTTAAATTGGGGAGTCAAAGGAGGTATCAATTACAATGTCAATGGAGATTTAAGAACATTTGAAGGAGCCACAGAATTATTGCAATTGTCTTCGAATGATGAAGTTGGATATCATTTTGGCATCCTTTCCGAAATTAAATTACCTCTTTTTTTGTATATCAGACCGGAATTGATCTATACACATACCGAAAGCAGCTATACAGTTGACAATAATAAGAGTAAATTAAAAATGGATAAACTCGAGCTCCCCGTTTTATTGGGTTTCAGAGTTTTTAAGATTGGGCGTTTCTTTTTCGGACCAAATTTCTCCTACATAATGAACACCAAACTTTCAGTTCCTGAAACAATTGGAAGTGTTTCCAACGTAACTTATGAGGATTTTATCGTTTCCGGACAAGTTGGTCTAGGCCTTAATTTAGGTAAGATCGGTGCCGATATTCGATGGGAAACCGGGTTCTCTGATACGGAAGCCAGTTTTATTTTAGATAGCGCAATACCTGACAATTCTGATGTGAATATTGCCTTGGTAGATACTTCTCATTCACAATTTATTCTAAGTTTCTATTACAAATTCAAATAAAAAGTATTTTTAATCTATCTCATCAGATTGGCCATAATTTGATATTGGTTCATTTATCAAAGATGTATTTTTATGCCAATAATCATTATATATTATCACTATGATGGATTGGTCAATAAAATATTGCTTTCTTGTTCTTTGCACCTTGATTCCTGGCTTTTCACAGATAACGATGATTTTTTTGGAGGAAACACACAGAGTCAAGCGCCACTTTTTGGCACGCATATGCACATAACTTATATCTTTAAACCAGGTTTTTGGCTCGCGCTATCTTTGGGTGGAGTTGTTGGGGGCAAAACTGAAATAAATGGTATTGAAAAGGAAGCAGTAAACAACAACAGTAGATACGGTATTACCTCTGCTTATAAATTGAATAAAAATCATTCTATAAAGGCTTCATTCAATAACGGGTTTGTTGCAAGAAGTGGCAATGATTTCAATACTTTTTTGATTGCCTACCAATTGATATGGTTTAATAAAAACTAATCTTTTATCCATAATTCTATAGATAATTGTATTTTTAATACCTCTTATAAACCAAATAAAAATGAAAAATTTATTTTTAGCTTTAGTCATGATCGGTTTTATGTGGTCATGCGCACCAAATGATCATTCTAAAGAAAATGTGGCATTGATTCAAAACTATATCAAAGCTGTTGAA
>RCNE010000838.1_pt1 | contig 16512 bp, 17 predicted proteins | sample 2041361 | NCBI WGS metagenome assembly RCNE01 (sample SAMN09708229, study PRJNA481090) | Marine sediment metagenome, whole genome shotgun sequencing project.
TGCTCCTACTATAGTTGGAATTTCCATAAAATATATATAATTAAAAATTAAACATTCAAAATTTAATGCGCCTCTTCGTGCTCATGTTCTTCAACTGCAAAGCCAAAATACAAGGCTGATAGCAAGGTGAAAATATAGGCTTGTAAGGCTGCAACCAATAATTCAATAATTGAAAGAAAAAACGCAAGAAACAACGACAGTGTTCCTCCTATCCAGTTTTGAAAAATAAAGACTAGACCTATAATACTCATTAGCACAACATGGCCGGCCATCATATTCGCATACAAACGTATCATAAGAGCAAAAGGTTTGATAAATACACCTAAAAGCTCTATTGGTGCCAAAATAAACTTCATAAGAACCGGAACACCAGGCATCCAAAAGATATGTTTCCAGTAATTTTTATTTCCTGAGAATTGAGTAATCACAAAAGTCACAATAGCCAGTGCAAAAGTGACTGCAATATTTCCTGTAACGTTTACGCCCAATGGTGTCAATCCAAAAAGGTTTAAAAACCATATAAAAAAGAATACTGTAAGTAGAAACGGCATGTATTTTTTATACTTGGTCTCTCCAATATTAGGTCGGGCAATATCGTCTCTGATATACATTATTATAGGTTCAAAGAATCGACCTGCTCCTTTGGCTATAGGTCCTTTGGTAAATGATTTAGCGAGTCCTGCAAATAACAAAAACATAAGAACCCCTGTAATCATAATCATGAGCACACCCTTGGTAATTGAAAAGTCTAAAGGTTTGTTGTTGGTTGGGTGCTGATGATCGTCTAAGCTCAACGTCCCTTCGGCATCAGTGCTATATATTTTGTTATGATATAATTTGTAGTATTTACCATTGCTTTCAGCCACTGTTTCTCCGTGGTGGAACTTTGAAGATGAAAACATATGAAAGCCCTCGTCAATAAGAATTATGGGAAGAGAAAAACCATAATGTTTGTTTTTTTCCGTATCGCTAAAAAAGATAAAATCGTACGAATCCTGTATATGATGATTAATACTTTCCTTAATTTCTGTTTTTATATCTCTTTCCTCTTTATTTCCTTGATGCTCTTCGTGCTGAGCATTCAGGTTCAAGCTAAAAACTAAAACTATGACTGTAAGGAATTTTACTAAAAACTTACTTTGCATCTTTAACAAATTATATTGGCTTAAAAAATCGGTGCAAATGTAATATATTTATTTGGATAGATTATAAATAAAATCTTATTTTTTTAGAAATTCAATGACACCTAAAGTCTCAAAAATAAGACTGATTACATAAGGAACGAAAAACGCAATAAATTCAATTGAATCAAGCCCTCCATCAAGTTTGTAATAGGGGTAAAAGAAGATAAAAAAGAAGAGAAATTTGACAAAACTACCACCCATATAAAGGAAGCCTATTTGCTCTGACATTTTGCTTTTTAAAAGAAAAAGAGATAGGTAAATAAGCAAAGCCAATGAGCAGTTTACAAGATATGCAGCAACGATTCTGTTTTCGAAAAGGGGTAATTGGAGCTGGTAAAGAATAGTCAAGTGGATCACGAAAACTATCGTGAGAACTGTAATGAGTGTCAATGAAAATTTAGAAAATGAATTCATGATCACTTAGTTGTCAATATTTTTTAATTGCCTCAATAGGCTGTAAAAAGATAAGACAATTCCCAACAAGGTCAATATAATGGTATAGGTGTCGTTTTCAGAATATTTTGCATCAAGCCATTTGCCCAGACTAGCGGCAAGATAAATTGTTATCCCCATTTGCAGGCCAATGCCTGAAAGTGCGATGTATTTGTTAAGCTGTTTTTTTGGTTTTTTCTGAGTCATTTTTCATTACTTTGACCGAACCTTTCATGGCGCAGGTGGCATTAAATACGGCTCCCGGCTCTACAGATAATTTACCCATAATTACATCGCCGCTAATATCAGCTGTGCTTTTTAAAGAAAGAATTTGGTCAACAATGAGTTTCCCAGAAAATGAACCCTCTATATCTGCATTAGCGCAATCAATGGTGCCGGAAACAAAGCCTTCTTTACCAATGACTACTCTGCCACTAGTTTTAATAGTACCTTCAATTTTACCGTCTACTCTAAAATCACCGTCTGATTTAATGTCGCCTACAAGCGAAGTGTTCTTAGCAATTGTGTTGCGTTCGCCAACAGGACCTGGAGTTTCTTTTTTTTCGTTGAACATGATAGTATAGTTTTAGTTTTGTTGTGTTTTTTCTTTTAATCCTGATAATTTTTCAAGAGCTTCTTCTGCATGATCACTTTCTTCAGTGTTAGGATAGTTTAGAATGATTGTGTTCAATTTTTCCCTAAATAGTTCCTCTCCAACTGTTTTATAAAGAAGATAAGCTTTTAATAATTCAAATTTTGCTTCAATTTCCACGCCTTTAAAGCGTTCAAGCCCATCATTAACGGTTCTAAGGGAGTATTCAAAATCTTCTTCTTCATAGCAAATGAAGGCAGTTTTATACATAAATTCCGGGCTCTTATCATCGTTGCTGCTCTCTAAAACGTTTTTAGGATTTTTGATCATTTCAGTATAACGAGAGTCCGGGTAATTAGTAACGATATCTTCCCGGTATTTATTGCTCATTTCTATGTTAAAAAATTCATATGTTTTGTATAAATGATATTTGGCAGGTAAAACCAGGGTTTCCTTGGGTTCGTTTTCCAGAAATTTTTCAAAATCAACCGCAGCAATCTCATATTCCCTGAATTGCTCCTTATAGATGAGTCCAAGGTTGTAATAAGCATCGTTTCGTACATAATTGATGCTGTCCACAGCCCCCTGACTTTTGGGAATTTGTTCTTTATAGAATGCTGCATTAAAGAGCATGCTGGTATCCAGTTCGACTGTAGTCTCTGTGACAAGAACATCGGAATTTAAAGCGATATTTTGGGAGATCAGCCAGTAATCACCAGGTGATCTGTTTCCATATTTATTCTTGAATTGTTGTTTTCCAAGACCAACAACCTGAGGGTTATAAAAATAGAAAGAGCCCCCGTCAGCGGCGCTGTTATTTGTAATAGCCAAGTCACCCATACCTGCAGTAGCATTGGTTTGTTCTTTTAAGAGCTGTTCGGATTCATATTTCAGCTTGAGTTGTTCTATATATCCCTTAAAATAGATGTCTCTTTCGTCTTCTGTCATATTGACCAGGCTAAGAATGCTATCACTTTTTCTCGCAATATTCTCATAATAAATCACATCGTTAAGGCTTTCCCTTTTTCGGATGATTTTTCTTATGCGCTTGGTATTTTGATCAATAGGTATTTGTAACACGCTGTCATAGTAGGCTCCTGCCATTTCAAAGCTGGTCTCATCAAAATAAAAATTTCCAAGACTCTCATATGAAAGACTTTTTTGATAGGGTTTTCTGGTGTTGTGTATCACTGATAATTCAAATAATCCACGCGCTTGTTCTAAATTTTCATTTTTTAATGAAATCAACCCTGCCTGATAGTAAAGCTCATCTAAATATTCCCTGTTATCTCTATTTTTAATAAGATCCTGGAGAGTATAGACGATAATACTGGTACTATCTGCTTCCGAATAATTTTTAGCTCTTTCAATAGTTGCATGAACCTTGTATTTTTGAGGTATCTTTTTCAGATAGCCCAACGATTCAAATACCATGTTGGATGAATCGATTTTATTCTGTTCCCGGTAAATTTGCCCCAGGATAAAGAGATTTCTTGGTCCTTGATTAAGGTCTGTTAAATAAGAGGTTGCCTTTTTTAAGTGGTCAATGACCAAATGTGTACTGTCTAATTGGGTATAAGCCATGGCCATAGCTGTATGGACCTTTTCGTATTCCTCATCAGTAAGTTCTATACTTCTTAGTACGGACTCCAATGTTTCGATGGCTAACTTTTCATTTTGCAGCCTTACATGGGCTTTAGCTTTCCAAATTTTAGTTTCTCGGTACAAATTGGCATTCGGATAATTTTCAATACCAAAGGTAAAGGCTTCCAAAGCCGGAATAAATCGCTGTAAATAATACCTTGATTTGCCTAATAATAGGTAGGCCTCGTCGATTTGATTGTTCTTTTCGAAGCCGTCTATGACCATCGAATGTTTTTGAATGGATTTTACAGCTTTTTCTTCAGCCTTATCAAAACCTTGGGCTTCATTATCATTGTTGACTGTTTGCCCGGGAAAAGGAATTATTTCTTCTTCTATTTTTAAAGGTTCAATAGGAAGTCTTTCCCAAAAGTTGTCTTCATAAGTGTTGTCCAATTGGGTTTTGGCTTCCTCAAATGCGATATTTCCATTGAAAAGAACATTGAATTTCGCAGACATAGAATGGCTCGTCCTACTCACAAAGCTATCCTTTTTGGTAGAACAGCTCATCACGAGTAAAATCGATCCGATACAGAATATGATACGTTTTATGCCTTTTTTCAAAATCTTAGCCTGGGCTTGTCTTTATGGTTTGATAAACGACGGGGATGGGGTAAAAGTACAAATTAATCATAAATCTTTTATGATTGAAAGCTGTATTATGGTATCATATTCATGGAAAAATGATATTTATGCGGAATCTTAGGTAAATGCAGGCTTTGAAAAGTATAAATGAAAAGAGCTAAGTTGAGAAAAACTGTTCCAATTCTTTTAAAGTTTCATCAGAAGTCTTTAGATCTTTGATGATCTCTCCCTTGTTTAGCACAACGATACGCTCGCAAACTTCGGTGATGTGTCCAAGGTCATGACTAGAAATCAAAAAGGTCGAACTTGATTCTTCGTTGATCTTTTTTAATATTTTTTTTAACCTGATCTGGGTTGTTGGATCGAGATTTGCAAAAGGTTCATCCAGAATAACCACCTCGGGTTGACCAATGAGAGCCCCAACAATGCCCGCTTTTTTTTGATTTCCTTTAGAAAGGTCTCTCAAGTATTTCTTTTGACCGAGTATTTCATCGTTAAATAATTCCTCAAATTGTTGAAGAAAGGCCTTTAGATCAATCTCATTGACACCTCGAAGCTTGGCAATAAAGTCAAAATATTCTTCAGGTGTTAAGTAGCCAATCAAAAAGCTCTCATCAATAAAGGCTGAAGTATAAGGTTTCCAGTCTTCGCTGAGATTCACCTGAATATCATTGTTCAATACCTTTCCTGTTGTGGGTTTAATAAGGTCAAGAACCAAATTGAAATACGTGGTTTTACCTGCTCCGTTATTACCTACTAAGCCAAATGATTGACCTTTTGGAATTTCAAGAGAAGCAATGTTTAGTACTGTTTTCTTTCCGTATATTTTACTGAGATCTGTTGCGTTTATCATAATCGTTTAATTATCCTGATCAAAAGCATTGATCATAATGTATTTGGTGTCAATATATTTTTTGGTAATGAATTTCATGAGTTTTTCGTGAAAGAGAAAACCCAAAATACCTAATCCAATAAGGCTTGCAATGCCGCTTTCAAAGTTGATCAGTTTATAGGGCAAATAGAATATGCCCACTGGTAGAAAAAGCAAGGGAATCCCAACGAGCCATTGAACTGCTCCGGTACCCTGATAGTTGAAAGCTGCCCTTTGTGTTAAATCTATCTTTTTTCTGTTAAAAGAACCGGCAAAGAGTAAAACATGAGTATTGATACCAATATTGTATACCATCGCGGCAAAATGAATCAATAAAACCTTCCAACCGAAGTAAACATAAGGGATACTTAATACGAACATCAAAAAAGCACTGCTGGCCATTAAAAGATATTTTGATTGCAGATATTCTTTATAAGGAATATTTTGACTCATAAGCAATTTATAATATCCGCTGTCCCATGCTGGAATGAACTGTCCGAAATTGATCAGAAAAATACCAGTCACAAATATGCCAACAAAGACATACATGACTTGCATGGACTGGTAGATAGGATTCGGATAAAAAATAAGGCCATAAAAAAGCCCTAGGAGCACAATAAAAACCGAAGACCGAGGTCTTTTATTTCTCCACAGCATACGTAAATCCAGTTGTAAAAAAGGAGCGCTGCCTCCGAATCGATTGGTCCATGAGAGGTCAGAAGAGGAGGCTACGGTTGCCTTGGATTGCAAGGATTGGTCTAGGTATAATTGACTGATCAACATTCTAAAATTTATAAAATAAAGAAAAACGAGTATAACCAAGGGAATAACCAGATACAGGGAGCTCGAAATAATCCAGTTCACTGTATTGAACAGATACGTATCTAATGTCAATATTTTGAAATGATTGAGTAAGTACAAGGTTCCTATAATAACGAGTAATGGCAGCATGGACAAGTCTGTGGCTGAAGACTTACTTTCGATGATAAAATTTAAAAAGTTGACGATTTGGGTTGCAATCAACAAAAGGAAAATCCAGTTAAGGACCATTGTTTTGTCGTAACCTTCTGAGATCAGCATTATTCCAAAAGGAATGACTGTAAATAAGGGAAGGAAATTAAAAAAGGAAATCACCGATTTACCCAAAACATAATGAACGATCTTAGCCTTTTTTATCGGTAAAACCAATAAAGGTTTTATACTCATTACCGGTAATTTTTGAAAAAAGAAACGCATAAACATATCCGCCAGGAACCAGTAAAAAAGGAACTGGTTAACCATATTAAATGGGTCCTTGTCAGGAAAATTTTGTTTGAGTAAAGGGTAGAGGCTTATTCCTAAGCCAAAAAACACAAGAACAAAATAGAGGGCAATAAAAACAAGAAATATATTTAAGGCAACACTTTTTTGCCAATAAGATGATCGAATGAACTGTTTCCATTCCATTCTTGTAAAATCTGATACCATTAAGTTGGTTTTTGATATAGGTATCGCTAAAATAAAATATGTTACAGAAAAATCCTTAAGAATATTCGAATTTTCCGTAGGCACTACTGATACTTAGCTTTTTAGAATCTGATTTTTCAACTTTACCAACTATTTGAGCCGCTACTCCAAAAGATTGCGAAATATTGATGAGGTCCTCAGCAATATCACGAGGCACATACAATTCCATGCGATGTCCACAGTTAAATACCTGATACATTTCTCTCCAGCTCGTTTTAGATTGTTCCTGAATTAATTTGAATAAAGGCGGTACTTCGAATAGATTATCTTTTATAATATGAAGATTTTCAACAAAATGAAGAATCTTGGTTTGCGCACCACCACTGCAATGTACCATTCCATGGATGTTTTTACGGTGCTTTTCCAACATTTTGATAATGATAGGAGCATAAGTTCTTGTAGGAGAGAGTACTAGTTTTCCAGCATCAATGGAAACACCTTTTACCCTATCCGTTAATTTCATATTTCCCGAATAGACTAAATCAGAAGGGACAGCATGGTCATAACTCTCAGGGTATTTTTCCGCAAGATAGTTGGCGAATACATCATGTCGGGCACTTGTTAAACCGTTACTTCCCATACCGCCATTGTATTCTTTTTCATAATTGGCTTGCCCGAAGGATGCCAGCCCAACGATTACATCACCATCCGAAATATTGGCATTGTCAATGACTTCTTCTCTTTTAAGTCTGGCGGTTACTGTAGAGTCAACAATGATGGTTCTTACCAGATCACCTACATCTGCAGTTTCACCTCCGGTAGAATGAATTTTTACACCAAAGGTGTCTAATTCACTTAATAATTCTTCAGTACCATTGATAATTGCTGAGATCACTTCTCCCGGGATAAGGTTCTTGTTTCTACCAATAGTAGACGAAAGAACAATGTTATCAGTAGCTCCAACACATAATAGATCATCAATATTCATGATTAATGCATCTTGAGCAACTCCCTTCCATACAGAGATATCTCCAGTTTCTTTCCAGTACATATAGGCAAGAGAAGACTTAGTTCCAGCTCCGTCGGCATGCATTATCAGGCAATAATCTTCGTCATTGGTAAGATAATCAGGAACGATCTTACAAAAAGCCTTTGGAAAAAGCCCCTTATTTACATTTTTTATTGCTTTGTGAACGTCTTCTTTTTGAGCGGAAACCCCTCTTAGACTGTATCTGTTTTCCTGAGTGCTCATGAGCTTTTCTTTTTGTTCAATAAATATAGGTACTTTTTATTATAGTCAATGATGGCTTTTCCTTTGAGAAGAATGTCAGCGCCCAGAATTCCCTTTACAGGACTTGCATCCTGTTTTTCAAGTGCTTTATTGATGTGGCTTAGATCGATCAATATCAAAGAGATCTTTTTAAGTTTGAACTTGCCTACCACAATATTGTTTTTGGTCGACATTAAGGTGTCTATTTCGCTAGGACCAGCGCCACTTGCTTTGTGTTCAGAAGCTTCAGTCAGAAGATTGAAATGTGCGATATCATCCGTACCTACACATGATTTTGAGGCACCTGTATCCAAGATGAAATTTCCTTTTACACCGTTTATTTTCGCTTTAATTTCAAAGTGATTCGTTATGGTTTTTTTAAGCTTGATCCTCACATATCCCTGATCAAGCAAAAAATCTTTCAGATCCTGCATGAGTTATACAACTGATTTAAATTGCTCCAGGAATCTAATGTCATTTTCATAGAACATTCTGATATCAGGAATTTGATATAACAACATGGCTATTCTTTCAATACCCATCCCAAAGGCGTATCCTGTATAGGTTTCCGGATCAATATTGGCATTTTTAAGAACATTAGGGTCAACCATTCCACAACCCATAATTTCAAGCCAGCCAGTACCTTTTGTGATCTTGTAGTCAGTTTCGGTTTCCAGCCCCCAGTAAATATCCACTTCCGCGCTAGGTTCTGTGAATGGAAAATAAGACGGTCTCAACCTGATTTTTGACTTCCCAAACATTTCTTTGGTGAAATAAAGTAGTGTTTGCTTTAGATCAGCAAATGATACATCCGTATCGATATATAAACCTTCTATTTGATGAAAGATACAATGGCTTCTCGCCGAAATATCTTCATTTCTAAAAACCCTGCCGGGAGAAATTGTTCTGATAGGGGGTTTGTTATTTTCCATGTAGCGTACCTGCACTGAAGAAGTATGAGTACGTAATAAAATGTCTGGATCTTTTTCTATAAAGAAAGTATCCTGCATATCTCTTGCAGGGTGGTACTCAGGCAAATTTAAGGCTGTAAAGTTATGCCAGTCATCTTCTATTTCAGGGCCTTCAGAAACTGTGAATCCAATTCGCGAAAACACATCAATAATCTGATTCTTAACTATTGAAATAGGATGTCTTGCGCCTAGTTCGATCAGTTCTCCGGGACGTGTAAGGTCTCCATAAACAATTTTTTCTGAGCTACTGTTTTCAAGAGTGCCTTTGAGTTCATCGATCTTTGCCGTTGCGGCATTTCTTAATTCATTCAGAGATTGACCAATTTCTTTCTTTAAAGCTGGTTCCACTTCTTTGAAATCAGCGAATAGTTGTTTAAGAAGTCCTTTACTTCCTAAATACTTGATTCTAAAGCCCTCGATTTTTTCTGAACTATCGGTTCTAAAATCTTGGATATCATTTAAATGATCAATTATTTTTTGCTTCATTTCTCCAAATAAATTTAGATGGCAAATTTACATTTTTTTGCCGGAATCCACTTTGAATCCTATGCAATTTTTGAAGGGTATGAGACCTGTTGGAGAAGTGAAATAAATAAGTCGAAAATAACAGAAATTAAAACCCCGTTCTTTAGTTGGTTATTAGGAATTTAATTATTTTTGCTATGAAAAAATCAAATTATAATAATTTAAACCCTATAAAATTATGAACTCAAAAATAATGGATGCCTTTATGGAAGAAGTTGAGGCGCGAAATGGACATGAACCAGAATTCATGCAAGCAGTTCAGGAAGTCGCAGAAACTGTGATTCCATATATCGTGACCAAAGATATTTATCACGGTAAGAATATTTTGATGCGTATGGTTGAGCCCGAAAGAGCGATAAATTTTCGCGTAGCCTGGGTTGATGATCAGGGGGAAATCTGTGTGAACCGCGGGTATCGTATCCAGATGAATTCTGCAATAGGACCTTATAAAGGAGGATTGAGATTTCATCCAACCGTAAATATGAGTATTTTGAAGTTTCTTGCCTTTGAGCAGGTATTTAAAAATAGCCTCACAACTTTACCAATGGGTGGCGGAAAAGGTGGTTCTGATTTTGATCCTAAAGGTAAATCTGACGGTGAGATTATGAGATTCTGTCAAAGTTTTATGACTGAGCTTTATAGACACATCGGACCAAACACAGATGTGCCTGCAGGGGATATAGGTGTTGGTGGAAGAGAAATAGGTTATTTGTATGGTATGTACAAAAGACTTAAAAATGAGTTTACAGGAGTTTTAACGGGTAAAGGTATGTCTTGGGGAGGTTCTTTGATCCGCCCTGAAGCAACGGGCTATGGTACGGTCTATTTTGCAGAAAGCATGCTTAAGACAAGAGACGATTCAATGAAAGGTAAAACGGTATTGGTTTCAGGATCTGGTAACGTTGCCCAATATGCAACAGAGAAGGCAACTCATTTAGGAGCTAAGGTAGTAACCTTGTCTGACTCCTCCGGGTATATTTTTGATGCCGAAGGTATCGATGCAGATAAGCTGGCCTTTGTAATGGATCTTAAGAACGTAAAAAGAGGCAGGATCAGTGAGTATGTGAAACAATATCCTTCCGCTAAATTTGTGAAAGGCCAAACACCTTGGAATGAGAAATGTGATGTAGCCATGCCTTGTGCTACGCAGAACGAAGTAAATGGGGATGACGCCAAAGCGTTGTTATCAAATGGATGTTTTGTTATAAGTGAGGGGGCAAATATGCCTTCTAATTTAGACGCGGTTCATACTTTTATTAAGGCTAAGATATTGTATGCCCCAGGGAAAGCTTCCAATGCAGGTGGTGTTGCTACTTCAGGATTGGAAATGAGTCAGAATTCATTGCGTTTAAACTGGACAAGAGAAGAAGTAGATGGTAAATTAAAAGAAATTATGGCCAATATTCACGATTCCTGTATCAAGTATGGTAAAGATGAAGATGGTTATATTGATTATGTAAAAGGAGCTAATATTGCCGGTTTTGTTAAGGTGGCTGATGCCATGTTGGCTCAAGGGGTAGTTTGATTCTTTGAAAAGTTATTCAAAAAAAAACCTTTCGTCAGCGACGAAAGGTTTTTTTTTGACCATGATTGTGTTTTATTTTACACTATTCATATAGGCCGCGATAGCCTGCAGTTCTTCCTCTTTTAAATCTTTAACGAATCCATCAAGGTTCGCTTTCATAATCGCTACCTGACCAGCGTCAGTATCAACTATAGCGTCTTTATTTCCTTTTAAAAATTCTACTAAACTGGCATCATACTGATTGTATACTTTAACGATGTCCTTTATAGAAGGCCCTACGATCTTAGCATCAGCCTGGTGACAAGAGACACAGGTCTTTTCTGTAAAAAGTTTCTCACCCATGGCAATCATATCGCTTCCGGCAGCCGGAGCTTCTTCAGTAACTTCTTTAGGCGCCTCTACTTCTTTTTTAACGTCTTCTTTTTTGGTTTCTCCACAACTTACTAAAGCTAAGGAAAAAATAGCAAATACTAAAAGTATTCTTTTCATAATACAAAATTTTCTGGTTAAATTATTGCAACAAATTTATTACAAAATTGCCAAATCTCTGCATGTAAAGTAACATTATTATACTAAAAATTTCTTATATCTTTCTAAGATTAAAAAGTGTTAAATTTACCGGATAATATAAAGATGATGATTGATAGATTACAGATAGTAAAACAGCGATTTGATGAGGTGGCTGATTTGATCATACAGCCAGATGTGATCACAGACCAAAAGCGTTATGTCAGATTGAATAAGGAGTATAAAGATCTTCTGAAAATCGTTGAGAAAGGAGAAGAATATAAGGAAGCGCTGTCAAATATCGAGGAAGCGAATGAGATCATTTCTGATGGTTCTGATGCCGAGATGGTCGAAATGGCGAAAATGGAGCTTGAAGAGGCAAATGCTAAACTTCCTAAACTTGAAGATGATATCAAGTTTTTATTGATTCCAAAAGATCCTGAAGATGGCAAGAATGTTATCGTAGAGATTAGGGCAGGAACAGGAGGTGATGAAGCCAGTATTTTCGCTGGGGACTTGTACAGGATGTATACTAAATTTGCAGCTGATAACGGTTGGAAAGTAGAGCTTGAAGATGTTAGTGAAGGTACTTCTGGAGGTTTTAAGGAAATTATTTTCAGTATGAGCGGTGAGGAGGTCTATGGAACGATGAAATTTGAGTCAGGAGTGCATAGGGTACAACGTGTGCCCCAAACAGAAACACAGGGTAGGGTGCATACCTCGGCGGCTACCGTTATGGTACTCCCGGAAGCAGAAGAGTTTGATATTGATTTAAAAATGAGTGATGTAAGGGTAGATTATTTCTGTGCCTCAGGGCCAGGTGGGCAATCTGTAAACACGACATATTCTGCAGTTAGACTTACACATGTGCCTACTGGTATTGTTGCACAATGCCAGGACCAAAAATCTCAACATAAGAACAAAGACAAGGCTTTTAAAGTATTGCGCTCACGTATCTATGAAGTGGAATTAGAAAAAAAATTACTGGAAGATTCAGCAAAACGTAAGACTTTGGTAGCCAGTGGAGATAGGTCTGCAAAAATTAGAACCTACAATTATCCTCAAGGAAGGGTGACCGAGCACAGAATAGGACTTACCATATATGACCTCAGTAATGTGATCAATGGAGACCTTCATAAAATTATTGAAGAGTTAAAGCTTGAAGAGAATTCAGAGAAGTTGAGATCAACTGAGAATGAATTTTGAAAAGCGTTTGGTGATACAGGGAATTATTTAAAATCTCATTATCAAGCATAAAAAAACCTGAGGTGAAAGCCTCAGGTTTTTTTTATAAGCAAGAATTATGTTTTATTTAATTTTATCTACTATCGCCTTAAAAGTTTCCGGCTCGTTCATTGCAAGATCGGCAAGAACCTTTCTGTTCAAATCGATGTTATTTGCTTTGATTTTACCCATAAACTGCGAGTAAGATAAACCGTGCTCACGTGCTCCTGCATTGATACGCTGGATCCATAATCCACGGAAATTTCTTTTGTTTTGTTTTCTGTCACGATATGCATAAAGCATTGCTTTTTCAATTGCATTCTTTGCAACTGTATATACATTCTTACGACGTCCAAAGTATCCCTTGGCTTGTTTTAAAATCTTTTTTCTACGAGCTCTTTTAGCTACTGAATTTACTGATCTTGGCATGTTTTAAATTTTTTTGTGTGAGGCAGATTTAAAATCTTTTGATGAGCACTAACACATGGTTTATAATTAATTACCTGTTAAACCTTTGTGGTTTATTTTAACGCTAACTGTTGTTTGATGTTTGCCACATCTGATTTGTGAACCAAACCGGCATGTGTCAATTTCAATTTACGTTTCTTACTTTTTTTGGTCAAAATATGACTTTTGAAAGCGTGTTTTCTTTTAATCTTGCCGGTACCCGTTAGTTTAAAACGTTTCTTAGCACTGGATTTTGTCTTCATTTTAGGCATCTTCTTCCTATTTTATTACTTGCTTATAATATTATATTTCCTACTCCTTATTTCTTCTTTTTAGAAGAGATGAACATGGTCATCCTTTTACCTTCTAGTTTTGGCATTTGCTCAACTGTTCCGTAATCTTCCAATTCCTGGGCCAATCTTAACAATAAGATCTGTCCCTGATCTTTAAATACAATTGATCTCCCTTTAAAGAAAACATATGCTTTGAGTTTGGCTCCGCCCTCTAAAAATTTGACAGCGTGTTTCTTTTTGAACTCAAAATCATGTTCATCCGTATTAGGACCAAATCTAATTTCTTTTACAATAACCTTTGTGGCCTTAGATTTTAAAGCTTTTTCGCGCTTTTTCTGCTCATAAAGAAACTTTTTGTACTCTATGATCTTACACACAGGAGGACTGGCCTTTGGGGATATCTCTACCAGATCAAGATCAAGTTCACTCGCTATTTCTCTGGCTTTTTTGGTCGGATATATGCCAGTTTCGACATTATCTCCAACAAGACGTACTTCAGGAGCATCAATTCTGTGATTTATCTTATGTAAATCTTCTTTAATTATTCTCCAAGGTTTTCTCGCTCCTCTGTTTCTTCTAATTGCTATAACTCTAATATTTTAGTTCCCGAAGGATTGGTTACACTTTAAAATTGTTGTAATGTTTTGTCTATTTCATTCTGAATGATTTTGGCAAACTCCTCTACTGTAAACGAGCCTAAATCACCCTCACTATGTTTCCTTACTGACACCGTACCTTCTTTTTCTTCATTTTCACCTATGATCAGCATAAAAGGAACTTTACTCAATTCTGCATCCCTTATCTTTCTTCCTACCTTTTCATTGCGGTTGTCAACGAGGGCGCGAATTTCGTAATTTTCTAGCAAATGTAAAACATTTTTAGTATAATTTTCATATTTCTCGCTGATTGGTAGTAAAATAACTTGATCCGGCGTTAACCATAGGGGGAAATTACCACCTGTATGCTCAATTAAAATGGCAATAAACCTTTCCATAGAGCCAAAAGGTGCGCGGTGGATCATGACCGGCCTGTGCAATTGGTTGTCGGATCCTTTGTAAGTAAGGTCAAATCTTTCCGGTAGGGTATAATCAACCTGTATCGTACCCAATTGCCAATCCCTTCCCAAAACATCCTTTACCATAAAGTCAAGTTTAGGACCATAAAATGCAGCTTCCCCGTATTCGATGACCGTATTAAGGCCTTTTTCGGAGGCTGATTTCATAATGGCATTTTCAGCCTTTTCCCAGTTTTCATCACTTCCGATATACTTTTCTTTGTTTTCAGGATCCCTTAACGAGATCTGAGTCGTAAAATCTTCGAAGCCCAAAGCGCTGAATACATATAAAACAATATCTATAACCGCATTGAATTCTTCGTTGAGTTGGTCAGGAGTGCAAAATATATGTGCATCGTCCTGAGTGAATCCTCTTACTCTTGTTAAACCGTGCAGCTCACCACTTTGCTCATATCTGTATACCGTGCCAAATTCAGCAAATCTTTTAGGAAGATCCTTATAAGAATAGGGTTTAAAATTGTATATTTCACAGTGATGAGGGCAGTTCATTGGTTTAAGCAAGAATTCTTCATTCTCTTTTGGCGTATGAATAGGTTGAAAACTGTCTTCACCGTATTTAGCATAATGACCTGAAGTTACATAAAGTTCCTTTTGGCCAATATGTGGGGTGATCACCATTTCATATCCGGCTTTTTTCTGCGCTTTTTTCAAAAAATTCTCCAATCTCTCTCTCAAAGCAGCACCTTTGGGTAGCCATAATGGCAATCCCTGGCCCACTTTTGCAGAAAATGTAAAAAGCTCCAGTTCTTTACCGAGTTTTCTATGATCTCTTTTCTTTGCCTCCTCTAAAAGTTCCAAATATTCTTTCAGTTCTTTTTGTTTCGGAAAAGAAATGCCGTACACTCTTGTGAGTTGAGGTTTGTTTTCATCTCCTCTCCAATAGGCTCCGGCAACACTCATGATCTTAACCGCTTTGATAATACCTGTATTGGGTACATGTCCTCCACGACATAGGTCTGTGAAATCGCTGTGATCGCAAAAAGTGATATCTCCGTCCGTAAGATTTTCAATAAGCTCAACTTTAAACTCATTACCACTTGATTTGTAATAGGAAAGGGCATCGGCTTTTGATACCGAACGCATTTCGAATTCAAATTTTTGACGAGCAAATTCGAGCATTTTATCTTCGATTTTTTTGAAATCGTTCTCAGATATTCCTTCACTGCCAAAATCAACATCATAATAAAATCCGTTGTCTATCGCAGGGCCAATAGTTAGTTTGGCCTCGGGATGAAAGAATAAGATGGCTTGAGCCAGCAAATGTGCTGATGAATGCCAAAATGCCTTTTTTCCTTCAGGATTGTTCCAGGTATAAAGTATCAGGCTACCATCAGCTGCTAAAGGGGTCTTAGTTTCAATAGTATTTCCATTGAAGTTAGCCGTAATAACATTTCTGGCAAAGCCTTCGCTAATACTTTTTGCAACTTCCATTGGAGTCGTGTTTTTTTCAAACTCCTTAACACTGCCATCCGGTAATGTGATATTAATCATATGCTCATATATATAAGGAGACAAAGATACATATCCGATTTCAATTAAAGAATAGAATATGATCGTAAAATTTCTCTGTCAAAGGGTATTTTGAAAAAGGGTGTATATACGTAATGGTGTCATACTTTTATCAGGTGAGATTCTCGGATGTTCAGCGCAAAAAATATTTGAATTTTTTTCAGTTTGAAACTACAGGTAATCAGCTCGTTGCAATCGGAAGGGAAAAATCAGTAAAAAAAGTAAAGAAATAATTAGGTTAGTATTCATATTTGGTTGTATTTTTGCAGCCGCTTAAAAACGGTAATACACTTGTTTTAAAAGCAAAGTTCAAGTTGAAATAGAGCCAAAAAAAGTAATCAAATAAATAAATAAATATTTTTAAATATTTATTTGGTGATTATAGAAAAAGGTTTTAGTTTTGCACCCGCTTTCA
>RCNE010000839.1_pt1 | contig 16502 bp, 11 predicted proteins | sample 2041361 | NCBI WGS metagenome assembly RCNE01 (sample SAMN09708229, study PRJNA481090) | Marine sediment metagenome, whole genome shotgun sequencing project.
CAATAGGGTTGAGGCTTAAAATTTTCAATCTCTTTAAATCGATTTACCAACATAGCTAACGTAGGTGTTTGTACACGTCCTACAGAAAGTACTTGCTTGTAACCACCATGTTTTAAGGTATATAAACGCGTTGCATTCATGCCTAACAACCAATCGCCAATAGCTCGTGAAAAGCCCGCATAATAGAGATTATCATAGGCTTTAGAAGATTTTAAATTCTTAAAACCTTCTTTAATGGCTTCGGTAGTTAATGAAGAAATCCAAAGGCGTTTTACTTCACCAGTATAATTTGCTTGATCTATAACCCAACGCTGTATCAATTCACCTTCTTGACCAGCATCACCACAATTAATAACTAATGTTGCTTTATCGAATAAGCTTTTTACAATTTTAAATTGTTTTTGAATTCCGCCATTTGCTACCACTTTTGTTTTGAATTTCTCAGGTAGCATGGGTAAATTGTTCAAATCCCAACTTTTCCAATATGGTTTGTAGTCATTAGGTTCGAAAAGAGTACATAAATGTCCAAAAGTATACGTCACAGCGTAGCCATTTCCTTCAAAATAGCCATCACGCTTTGTAGTAGCTCCTAATATAGCAGCAATTTCACGAGCGACACTCGGTTTTTCAGCAATACATACTTTCAAAATCTACACATCTTTGTTGATGCTTGCAAAGTAGTGCTTTTTATAAAATAGTGGAATATAATTACAGTGGATTTATTCATTTTTTTACAGATTCCAATTTTGATTCTCCCATTAATAGATATCTCTTTATTTTCAGTTAAAACTTTCACGTGTCTATCTGTTTTGACAATCTGTATAAGTTGACATGAATTTTTCGAAAAAAAATATTTTATTATATGAAAATTCCGTACTTTTATAAGTCTAATTATTTACTAACCAAATCTTTATATAATGAAAAAGTTTGCACTCCTTTTTTCGGTACTTGCTTGTTTTCTATTGGGTAATTTTAACCTTTCAGGACAAGCCACTAAAATCAAATCAGAAACCTTTAATGGATTAAAATTTAGGAATATTGGTCCTGCAATGACCTCAGGAAGAATTGCAGATATTGCTATTCACCCGAAAAACGAAAATATTTGGTACGTTGCTGTAGGCTCAGGTGGCGTATGGAAAACAACGAATTCTGGGACAACTTGGAAACCAATTTTTGATAATCAAAAAGTATACTCTACTGGATGTGTGACTATCGACCCTAATAAACCTAGTACTATTTGGTTAGGAACAGGTGAAAATGTAGGAGGACGTCATGCAGGTTTTGGCGACGGTATTTATGTAAGCCATAACGACGGAAAATCATGGAAAAATATGGGATTGGAAAATTCCGAACATTTATCTAAGATTATTGTTCACCCAGAAAATTCAAATATAGTTTGGGCAGCATCTCAAGGACCTTTATGGAGTAAAGGAGGCGATCGTGGCGTTTATAAAACGACAGATGGCGGAAAAACTTGGAAGCGTACTTTAGGAGATGCAGAATGGGTTGGTGCTACAGATATGCTTATCGACCCTACTAATCCAGATGTTTTATATGCAGCAACCTGGCAAAGACACAGAACAGTAGCTGGCTACCTTGGTGGTGGACCAGGTTCAGGTCTTCATAAAAGTATAGATGGGGGAGACACTTGGAGAGCCCTTAAAAATGGAATTCCAAAATCAAATCTTGGTAAAACAGGATTAGCAATGTCGCCATTTGATTCTAATGTTATTTATGCTGCTCTAGAATTTGATAGAACAAAAGGTGGCGTTTATATGACTACTAATGGAGGAGAATCTTGGGCAAAACAATCTGATGCAGTTTCAGGAGGGACAGGACCTCATTACTATCAAGAATTAATTGCTTCACCACATCATGAGGGAACACTTTATTTTATGAATAATAGTGCATTGATTTCAAAAGATCATGGAAAAACCTTCACGAATATGAGTCGATCAAATCAGCATAGTGACAGTCATGCCTTGGTTTTTAAGAAATCAGAGCCAGATTATTTATTAATTGGTACTGATGGTGGTCTATACGAAAGTTTTGATGGTACAAAAAGCTGGAAATATGTTCGTAATTTACCAATTACCCAATACTTTAAAATTGCAGTAGATGATGCTGAACCATTTTATAATGTATATGGCGGTACACAAGATAATGGATCGCATGGTGGTCCATCTAGAACTATTAGTTCGGATGGGATTGCAAGTGCCGATTGGTGGAAGACACTTGGTGCAGATGGTGCTCAAACCGCTACCGAACCAGGAAACCCTGATATCACATATGGAGAGTTTCAACAAGGGGCTTTATGGAGAATAGATAGCAAAACAAGAGAAACTGTTTTCATTCAACCACAAGCAAGAGAGGGTGATCCTTATGAACGGTTTAATTGGGATGCTCCAATTGTAGTAAGCTCACATAATCCAAAACGATTATATTTTGCGTCGCAGCGTGTTTGGAAATCAGAAAATAGAGGTGATGGTTGGGAGCCTATTTCAGGAGATCTAACATTAAATCAAGACAGAATGACCTTTCCATATTATGGTAAATCGCAAAGCTGGGATAATGCCTGGGATGTAGGTGCCATGTCAAATTATAATACAATTACATCTCTTGCAGAATCACCAAAACAAGAAGGGTTGATCTATGCAGGAACAGATGATGGATTAATTCAAGTAACTGAAGATAGAGGTGCTAATTGGAGAAAAATCCCTTTAAATAAAATTAAAGGATTACCTACTACACCATTTGTGAATGATGTTCGTGCTGATCTTTTTGATGCGAATGTTGTCTATGCTGCTTTAGACAATCATAAATATGGTGACTATAAACCATATATTATAAAAAGTAGTGATAAGGGAAGGACTTGGCGTTTGATTAACGGAGATTTACCAAGCAAACTCTTAATTTGGAGATTAGTTCAAGATCATATTAAGAAAGATTTACTATTCGCTGCCACAGAATTTGGAGTATACTTCACGTCTAATGGCGGTGGAAATTGGGTTGAATTAGAAGGCGGAATTCCAACAATACCAATAAGAGATATTACTATCCAAAGACGTGAAAACGATTTGGTTGCTGGCTCATTTGGTAGAGGCATATTCATTTTAGATGATATTACACCTTTACGTAATTTTAATAAAAGTATGATGTCTGTTGAAGCTACTATGTTTCCTGTTAAAACAGCACATTGGTATCGTCAATCTAGTAGGGTCGGTAGTCAAGGTAATGCAGAATGGATTGCAAAAAACCCGCCATTTGGTGCTAATTTCACCTATTATATGGCAGATAAAATCAAATCGAAGAAAGACATTAGAAAAGCCAAGGAGAAAAAAGGTACTGCTAAATTTCCGGGTTGGGATACTCTGGAGGAAGAAAACAGACAAGACGGCCCATCTATTGCATTGATAATTAAAGATGCCAATGGTAACGTAGTAAACACTGTTAAAGGCACAAACAAAAAAGGTTTTAATAGAGTCAATTGGCGATTAACCTATCCAAGCAAAAGTGGAGAGCGATTACAAGCTCCAATCGGTCGTCGTGGTTTTAGAGGAGGAGGCGTCATGGTGACACCTGGAAAATATACGGTTACTTTGGTTAAACGAGTTGATGGTGTTAATACTGTATTGCAAGACCCAGAATCGTTTAATGTTGAGCCTTTATTTGAAGGCGCTTTACCTAGAAAATCGTTTAAAGAAATGGATGCGTTTAGAGATGCTGCTTTTGCTTTTCAACAAGATCTTACTTCAACAAATATTGCTTTATCACGGAGTCAACGAACTGTTGATGCTATGTTAAGAGCACTGAATAAGGCAAAGTCACCTTCTAATGATTTGTTTAAGAAATTAAATGATGCCAAAAACACCTTATTAGATATTGATAAAGAACTTCATGGTGATGCTATAAAAGATGAAATTGGAGAACGTTCGAATCCAACTGCGAGTGATGGAAACTCATTGGGTTGGACAGCTTTTGGTAATACCTATGGCCCAACAGATGAACACAAAGGCCTATTAAGTCGTGTTCAAAGTCAACTTATAAAAGTAAAAGCTAAGCTACAACCTATTGTTAATTCAACACTTCCAGGACTTGAAAATGATTTGAAGAAAGCTGGGGCACCATGGATAGAAGGGCAAGGACTCATTAAAAATTAAAATCATAAGAGAATTTAAAAAGTCTAGTAGTATTACTAGACTTTTTTAGTTATTAATAAATACCTTCAAAAGAGGATATTGTCATTTCGTCGACACTAAGCTACTTCACATCGAATTCTTTTAAAAAAAATGAGATTATACTTTATCTTTATAAAGTAGATGAAACATAAAGTAAACACTCTAGAAGTGTCCCTAAAAAGAAACATATACAGCACCGATTAAATTTTTTATTACATTGTCTTAAATTGACAAACAAAACCTTATACAAATGCAGTTAAAGAAGGACTATTGTCATATTTCTTCTTTAACTGCATTTCTTTTGAAACGTACTTAACAATCTTCTACTTCAAGTTTTATAGATTAATTGCAAAAAATAAGAGTTTTAACTTCATTTTACGCCGATTTTACTATAAAAAATACTATTTGGCACAAGTTTTGCACATTTAATTATACAAAGTGGTAAGGGCTCATGTAGCGAATACGATAGAGTAAAGCACTGGTAGGCCAGTAAGTTTGAAATATCAATCACTTAAACGATACATAATGTATCAAATTAAATATATGTAGGGATGTGAATATGGAATACATGTTGGTTATAAATCCTGTTAGTGAATACTGAAGAATATTGCCGAATATTTCTAAGATATCGCTATTTATACAAAAAGAAAAACAATTACCGTATTGACTCGATGGTTATAATGCCTCGTAAAATATGACTTCATAGTGTAACTCATCTATATCGATGGTTTTCCAAAATCATATTCTCAACTTTTTTTAAAGGGGTACTATATTTTTTTAACAGTAAAAAAATATAAAAATGAAGATATCTGAATCTAAATTAAGACTTACTTTGGTCTAATCAATTCAGCCCCATGTCAAAACCCTCACAAAAATTATTAATTCTCTTAGCATTCTTTGCTATTTATGTTATTTGGGGGTCAACTTATTTATTAAATAAAATTGCAGTTACTGAGATTCCACCTTTATATTTAGCCGGAATTCGTTTTAGTATTGCTGGTATTTTGATGCTTTTTATTTCGAAATTTTTAAACTTACAACTTCGTATTACGAAGCGACAATTTACCAATTGCATGGTATCTGGTTTTCTATTTTTAGTCTACGGTAACGGAGTGTTTGTTTGGGCATTACAATATGTAGATAGTGGTTTTGCCGCCTTAGAGGCTGCAACTCAACCGCTGTTTGTATTGTTGTTAATGCGATTAATTGATCGGAAACAAATTAAGCGAAAATCTATTATTGGTATTTTATTAGGTATTGTTGGTATGTATTTACTAGTGAGCCAACAGTCTATTGTTGCCAATACTGAAAGCGTAACGGGGATGTTTATGATTTTAACATGTGTGTTGGGCTGGAGCTATGCTAGTGTTTTTGTCGCTAAAGCGGATTTACCTTCTAGTTTTTTTGTAAGCACAGCGTATCAAATGGTTATTGCTGGCGGATTATTATTTATTTCTAGTTTGTTGTTTAATGAAACTTGGGTGTCACCAGTTTTATGGAGCGTACAGACTACTTGGTCAATGATTTTGCTTATTGTTTTTGGAAGTATTGTTGCTTTTACAGCATTCAACTTTTTATTAAAAGAAGTATCTACCGAGAAAGTATCTACATCTGCGTACGTAAACCCAGTGGTGGCCTTATTTTTAGGATGGCTAGTACTAGATGAGCGATTATCAGCACAATCAATTATTGCAACAGCGATCTTATTAGCAGGCGTATATTTTATTACTTCGAAGAAATAAAACAGGAAAAACCCTGTAATTATTGTACTACTAATTGTATATCTTTGGTCTGGTATTAACTAATTATTTGATTTTGAAAAAGTTGACATGCTATTATCTCTACTTTTCTGTCGTTTGTTATACAACTGTTCAGACACTATATAGCGATGAGGAAGGTGTCTAAATGTAAAAAATAGGTAATTAAGTATACAATTGAAGAAATTGAATTTCTAATTCAATATAAAAAAATAGGTTACTCTAAAAAATGGTAATATGTCTATTGAAAAAAATAATTATGTCGATTTTCATTGCCACTCTGCAATGAAGCCTTACGGTAAAAGTTTTAATTATTCCATTAAAGGCAGAAACAATCCTAATAGAAATAGATCTAATAGTATTTGGAAATATAATCCTCCAACACTGGTAGATAAGCTCATAAACTATATTATTCATTTAACTAAATTTTCGCAAGCCAATTTCACAAGTATAGCAAAAGGTGGAGTTAATGTAGTATGCATTTCTTTGTATCCCATAGAAAAATGGTTTTTTGCCAATAAAATCAATAATGAATTTATAAAAGATATAGCTTCTAATTTTGCAACAGGAGTTGGTAAGAAAAGAGTAGATGCCGTACAGGCGTTGACGAACTATTTCAAAGATCTTGAAATGGAATATGATTTTTATAAGCAACTAGATGGTGTTGTTAAACGTTTGCCGGAAGGGAAATTTAGATATAAGCTTGTTAAAAGTTATGATGAAATTGAAAGTATCAAAGCTCAAGATACTAATAAAATAACTACAATATGTGTGGTGCTGTCTATTGAAGGTTTGCATGTATTAAACCATAACATTAAAATTCAGCCAAGAGAAGAAGATTTTTTAGCAAATTTAAAAAAGATAAAAAATTGGGATACACCACCATTATTTGTGGCAATTGCACATCATTTTTGGAATCATTTGTGTGGTCATGCCCAGAGCTTTACCAAGCTTGTAAAGAAGAAGGTTGATCAATCTGAAGGTCTCAATACCGGCTTTACTGCTTTGGGTGAGAAAATAGTGCATGAATTATTAAGTACGAACAATGGTAAGCGTATTTTAATTGATTTGAAGCATATGAGTGTTGTTTCGAGACAAGATTATTATGCAATCATTGACAGCACGCCGGCATATAAGAATATTCCTCTTATTGTTAGTCATGGAGCTGTAAATGGGTTACAATCTTTTACGATAAAAAAGCAATTAGGATCAAAGGTTGCTGGTAAATTTAATCCTGTAGACATCAATTTTTATGATAATGAAATTATAAGAATTGCAAAGAGTAAGGGAATTATTGGTTTGCAATTAGATGAAAGAAGAATTGCAAGTAAAAAGACACTCAAAAATACTAAAAGCTCTTTAAGCCGTTCAAAAATTATGCATTATCGGTCTGAATTATTATGGAATCAGATTCAGCATATATTAGAAATATTAGATACGAATGATTTATTTGCTTGGGACTGTATTGCTATAGGCTCAGATTTTGATGGCATCATAGATCCATTGAATAGTTTTTGGACGTCAGAAGAGTTGCCTTTTCTTGCAGACTTTTTAGAGAGACATGCTTATAATTATATGCAAACGGCCCAACTGAAAGTACCAAAAAATATGATTGATGCAGATGAAATAATTTATAGAGTTATGTCATTAAACGGGTTGAATTTTCTAAAGGTTAATTTTAAATAACGAGTATGGCAACTGAATATACATTTTTGAAACGAACTCCGTTGCTAATTCCAATTATAAAAATATATTTTCCAAATAATCTCGCTCGTACGTTTATCTTAGAATATGTCATACCTTTCTACCATCTTTAAAAAATAGATATGCTCTCTAAAATAAAGTATGTAATTTTTGTATTTTTAATTACTGTAAATATTTCGGCACAAGAAGAAAGTCCGGCAAAACAATTTTGGAACACATTGCAATCACATTGTACTAAAGCTTACGAAGGTAGTTTACTATTACCTAAAGAAGATAAAGATTTTGGTGGTAAAAAATTGATGATGCATGTACGCTCTTGCAATGATACTGTCATTAAAATTCCTTTTTTTGTAGGAGAAGATAAGTCACGCACATGGATATTAACCTATCAAAACGATCGTATTTCTTTGCAGCATGACCATAGACATGAAGACGGTACAGAAGACGATATTAATTTTTATGGAGGAATCACTACAAACTCAGGACAAGCTAGTATACAAACATTTAGCGCAGATGAACATACACAGAAAATGATTCCGGCTGCTTCAACCAATATATGGTGGATAACTGTAGATGATACTACATTCACCTATAATCTTAGGCGTTTAGGAACAGAGCGCGTATTTAAGGTTGTTATGGATCTTACCCAATCTATAGATGCTCCTAAGGCACCTTGGGGATGGAAAGATTAGTTACGAGCTAAAATGTTTTGTAGTTGACTAGAGCAAGCATTTTAATACTATAAAAAATGTATTTTTAATATAAACACTTCCAACATGAAAGGTACTATCTCGGTATTTCTAATTGCCATTTTGCTCCTAGCTGCTTGTTCAGCACCAAAACAGTATAAAAATCGTAAAACACATACCTATATAAACCCGGTTGATACTAGAACTAGGGTAATAGAATATCAGGAAAAAGGCTCTTTCATATTTGATGGGGTTGGAGCTACTAATAATTTTTCTGGGGCTCGTCTAAATAATTTTGATCGTATTAATGACAGTACTTTTACAGCGACCATAAATCCAGAAAACACTCCTATAAATCCAAGTCCGTGGTATGCCTTTAAAATATGGTCAAAAGAAAGTAGAACTCTCAGTGTAAAACTTCAATACGGTGATTATAAACACAGATATAACCCTAAAATAAGCACTGATGGCGAACATTGGACTTTATTAGATTCGTCTTCTGTTCGATTAGGAATTAATGGTACATCTGCCACAATACAATTAAATACTAACAATGATACCCTATGGGTTGCGGCACAGGAAATTCAGGATTCAAAACGAGTAGAAAAGTGGATAGAATCTTTTAGAACTAATGAATTAGTAACTATTGGCAATGTAGGAAAGAGTGCACTTGGCAGACCTTTATTTCATATGAATATTACCAAAGGGAGTAATTATAAAAAGCCTACGATAATTGTAATAAGTAGGCAACATCCACCCGAAGTAACTGGTTTTTTAGCTATGAAATCATTTATAGAAACATTGGTACAGGAAGGAAGTACTAATGGCTTTTTAGACAAATATCGAGTGATGGTGTATCCTTTAATGAATCCTGATGGGGTAGATTTAGGTCATTATAGACACAATACAGGCGGCGTTGATCTCAATAGAGACTGGAGTGTATATCATCAACCAGAAATTGCACAGATAACTCAACATATGGTGAGTGAAACAAAGACACATAGGAATAATGTATTATTAGGGCTCGATTTTCATAGTACCTATCGAGATGTATATTATACACCACATGAGTCAATAAAACGTAAGATTCCCGATTTTACAAAAACCTGGCTAGAGAGCATTCGAGTTCAATTAGATATTGAGGATATAAATGAAAGTCCTGGCAAAGGCACACGCCCAACTTCTGGCGCTTGGTTTAACAGGCAATTTGGTGCTACAGGTATTACATATGAAATTGGTGATACTACGCCAAGAGAATTCATTAAAAAGAAGGGGGAAATCTCTGCAAAAGCTATGATGGATTATTTTTTGAAATAGAATAGGTATAATTAATGTCTTCTCCAAAGTTCTTTGTTCTAGACTTCAATGTCGCTATTAGTTGACATCTAGAGACAAAAGATAATACACCTATTTGTTCGATTCTCGAAAAAGGTATCCTTACCTTTGCCAAAATTATTTTTTTATGTCAAAAGGCTTTTCCGATTTAGGAATTAATGAACAGCTACAAGCAGGATTAACAGATTTACAAATTTCTGTACCTACAGATATTCAAGTAAAAACAATTCCAGTTGTACTAGACCGAAAGGAAGATGTGGTTGCTTTGGCAAAAACAGGAACAGGAAAAACGGCAGCGTTCGGCCTGCCTTTATTGCAATTAATAGATGTAGAGAACACCAATATTCAAGCGGTAATCTTAGCACCTACAAGAGAATTGGGGCAGCAAATATCTGCGAATTTAGTTTCTTTTGCTTTGCATATGCCTTCAGTTTCCATTGCTACTGTTTGTGGTGGAATTCCGATCAAACCTCAAATAGAACGTTTACAAAGCACGACGCATATTGTGGTAGCAACACCAGGTCGTTTGGCCGATTTAATTGAACGGAAAGCTTTGAACATTAAAGACATCTCATATTTCATTTTAGATGAAGCCGATGAAATGGTGAGTGCTTTAAAAGAAGGATTGGATAGTATCATCAAAGAAATTCCGAAATCTAGAAGAACATTGTTGTTTACAGCTACCATGCCAGGTACCATCAAACAATTGGTTCAGAATTACATGTCTAAACATGTAGTACATATAGAAGCTGATATGTCAACTGTTGGACATCAAGGAATAGAGCATCAATATGTAGTTGTGGAGCCCATAGAAAAATTAGACGTATTACTTCATTTCTTAAATTCTAAACAAGGAGAACGAGGCATCATTTTTTGTAAAACGAAAGCTGCTGTTAATAAATTGGCGAAGAACTTAGCGATTAATAAATTTTCTTCTGGAGCCATTCATGGTAGTTTAACGCAAGGAATACGCGATCGAATTATGGGGCAATTTAGAGAAGGTTTTATTGATATTTTAGTAGCTACCGATTTGGCCGCTCGAGGTATTGACGTTAAAGAAATTTCATATGTTGTAAATTATCACCTACCAGATACTCATGATGCGTATGTACATAGGAGTGGTCGTACAGCAAGAGCAGGAGCAAAGGGGTTTGCTTTAACAGTTCTACAGCAAGAAGAGGTAGCCGATATTGCTGATTTTGAAGCAGCTTTGGGGTTAGTTTTTAAGGAGTTCAAAAAAGCTGACGCTCAAAGTATAGAAGAGAATAAGGGCTTGTTATGGGCTAAAAAAATATTTAAAACAAAACCAAATCGTACCATTTCTGAAGATTTCAAAAAACAAGTAAGTACTATATTTCATCATTTAACGAAAGAAGAATTAATTGATAAACTATTGGCAAATTATTTGAAATCACAAACAAATAATCAAGAATCAAAAGCTAAGGGCAACTAGCCAAAAGCAAAATTACAAATGACTTATGGCAAATAGTATCAAAGAGCAACAAGATATTCTTGAAAAATTAAAAATTTACACTTTAAACCCAATGCAAGTAGAAGCAATGGAAGTGATCAACAACAATGCGAATACCATACTGTTATCTCCTACAGGAAGCGGTAAAACATTAGCATTTTTATTACCCTTAATTGCTAGCTTAAACCCTGATTCTCCCGAAGTACAAGCATTGATTATAGTGCCATCTAGAGAATTGGCACTTCAAATAGAACAGGTCGTTAGAAATATGGGTTCTGGGTATAAAGCCAATGCCATTTATGGAGGTAGATCAATTTCTAAAGATAAAATAGAACTAAAACATACGCCTGCCATTTTAATAGGGACTCCAGGTAGATTATCCGACCATTTTGAGCAAGCTCGTTTTACAACGAAAGGAATCAAAACAGTGATAATCGATGAGTACGATATTTCATTTGAAGTGGGCGCTGATGGTGATATGAAAAATATCATAAGTCATTTACCCAATGTTTCGAAGCGTATTTTGACATCTGCAACACAGGGAACTTCGATTCCTAGTTTTTTTAGAATGGATAAAGCGATAACGCTTAATTACATAAAAGAAAAAGCCAGTTCAAAACTAGTAGTAAAAACAGTGCTTTCTCCATCAAAAAACAAGCACAACACGTTGGTTGCTTTATTACATCATTTAGGAAGTGAACCTGGTATTGTTTTTTGTAATAAAAAAGAGAGTATTGAAGATATAAGTCGATTTTTAGATAAAAAAAATATCGCACATACGTGTTTTCATGCGGGAATGGAGCAAAGAGATCGAGAACGTGCTTTGATAAAATTAAGAAATGGTAGTGTTTCTATATTGGTAGCAAGTGATTTAGCTTCAAGAGGACTTGACATTCCAGAGATGAAATTCATTATCCATTATGAAATGCCTGATGCTTTTGATGCCTACACCCATAGAAATGGTAGAACTGCCAGAGTACATTCTAAAGGAACCGCATATTTGATAAAAGGTAGCAATGAGGTTTTTCCTGAGTTTATAGAAAAATCGAAAATTGAGACGCTTTCTACTACTGGCGAGCGTAAACCACAATATTGGACGACGTTGTTTATTTCTGGCGGGCGTAAAGATAAAATCTCTAAAGGAGATATTGCGGGTCTATTTTTTAAGCAAGGAGAGATTAATAAAGATCAATTGGGGATTATTGAATTGAAACTAGATTGTGCTTTTGTAGCTGTTCCAGTGAGTATTGCAGACGAGCTTGTTGAAAAATTAAATAATACACGCTTAAAAAAGAAAAAAGTGAGGGTTACGAGTATTTAACGATAACACTTTTTAATACGATCTTTTATAACGATTATAGGTACATGCATAAAGAGGAGAAAGAAACAGACACGACGCAAGCAATTTCATCAGAAGAAATAGATAAGTGCATTTCTATATTAGAGCAATTAGTTACAGATACAAATCAAATATTTGACATACCAAAAGAGAAAAGAACTGCTTTATTAAAAGTTTCTGGAATGCTTTCGAGACCAAGTCGAGAGGAGTTTTCACGTCGAAAAAAAGATGGAAAGAAAGCTGCGAAGCGCAAAATTGCAGCGAGAGATCGATTAGCTCGTAAAGAAACAGGTATTCGAAGTGCACGTGAGGCCCATGTATTTGTAGCGCCTAAATTATTAGGTCCTTCCGCATTAGCGAAAAAAGAACCATTAGCATTAGAGTCACCTAGAACCTGCTACGTATGTAAAGCAGTATTTACAAAATTGCATCATTTCTATGATACCATGTGTACTGAATGTGGTGATTTTAATTATGCAAAGCGTTTTCAGAATGCAGATGTAAAGGGGCAAGTCGCCATTATAACAGGTTCTCGGTTAAAAATAGGATATCATATTACATTGATGTTACTACGAGGTGGTGCCACTGTGATTGCTACAACGCGATTCCCAGTAGACTCGGCGTTGCGATATTCAAAAGAAGCCGATTTTACGCAATGGGGGCATCGCCTAAAAATTCACGGACTCGATTTACGCCATATACCAAGTGTAGAGATTTTTTGCAATTTTATTGAGCAAAAATATGAATGTTTAGATATATTAATCAATAATGCAGCACAAACGGTGAGACGTCCGGCAGGCTTTTATTCCCATTTAATGGAAAATGAAGAAAGATCGCTTGAATCCTTGCCAAAATATGCTCGAGATTTGTTAACAGATCATACCGATTGCTTAGATGAGTTAAAAGTATTGACTTCAGGAGCGTCTTCTAATAAGAATATGCCTGTAACTTGGCATGGACCAGAACCTGGTATTGGTTTAAGAGCTTCTGCAAAGTTGTCGCAAATTCCTTATAGTTTTGATAACACACTGGTTGCTAAAGAAGTGTTCCCAGAAGGGGAATTAGATGCCGATTTGCAACAAGTAGATTTAAGAAAGACGAACAGCTGGCGTTTAAAGCTTGGAGAGATAGAAACAACCGAAATGATAGAGGTACAGTTAGTAAATGCAGTAGCACCTTTTGTGTTGTGCAATCGCCTTTCTGAAATCATGAAAAAAAGCAATACTGGTAAAAAACATATTATTAATGTCTCTGCAATGGAAGGGAAGTTTCATCGATTTTTTAAAGAAAGTCGTCACCCACATACAAATATGGCAAAAGCTGCATTAAATATGTTAACGCATACTTCGGCACGGGCATTAGCAAAAGAAGGAATTTATATGAATGCAGTCGACACCGGATGGGTTACTGATGAAGACCCAGTGGAATTGGCTAAGAAAAAAGAGGAATTACATGATTTTCAACCTCCTTTAGATATTGTTGATGGTGCTGCACGTGTTATGGATCCGTTGTTTGATGGTATCAATACAGGAAAACATTGGTGCGGAAAATTTCTAAAAGATTATAAACCCATTGATTGGTAATTATAAATGAGTACTGAACAACCAAATAATCCGTTACACGGTGTAAAACTAGCCGACATTTTAGACTATCTAGTCGATTTTTATGGCTGGGAAATTCTCGGCCAACTTATTGATATTAATTGTTTTAATTCAGATCCTTCTATAAAATCTAGTTTAAAATTTTTACGTAAAACCCAATGGGCTAGAGACAAAGTAGAGCAGTTATATTTAGATACGAAATACACTGAAAGATAACTGTTACTTCATCTACAGGATAAATCAATACTACAACATCTATTATATCTTACTGCATGGCGTCTGACCTTGGAGTCGACATTTTTTGTGAAATTGAAGATTCAAAGAAGACAATAAACAAGCTGGCTTCTAGTAAATAAATTTCCCTGAAAAGATTTACTCAAAATAGCTAGAAAACTGATTCTTATCATTAAATACTGAATATTACATAGTTAACTTTATATGATTTTTGAATTGAATGATTAAAAATTAACTAACTAATAAAAAGAGATGATATGAAAAAAATACAATCTTTAATTAGGTCAGTGCGAACACTACCTAATGTTTTAGTATTCGTACTTGCTGTTTTATCGGTTGGCTGTATGAAAAATGCTCCAAAAGAACAACAACAAGACAAGATAGTAGCAACAACTACTGAAACGTTATGGCATGTAAAAGCCATTACTCCCGAAGGAAAATTTTTAGATATCAAAGCTGTAGATGCCTTTGGTAGTACGTACGATGTAAAGGCAATTGAGAAGAATGGCCAAACAAATTTTATGGATATTAAAGCCTATGTCAACGGAAAAATACTTCCGGTTAAGATTTTAGTCAATAAAGATAAATATACCCCTGTTAAAGCCATTGCTCAAGACGGCTCTGTTTATAATATTAGAGCTATTGCACCCAATGGTGATCGCTTACGCATTAATGGTGTACGTCGCTCGGGTAATATCATCCATATAAAGGCACTCAATGAAAACGGTGAAGAATATGGAGTGAAAGCAATTTCCCCAAAAGGGCAACTGAATGATGTAAAAGGTGTTAAAATGAAAAAAGAGGCGTTAGAATATACCATATACGGATCTGAAATATATGCCCATGTAAAAGCAATGGTACAGACAGGTGAAGTAGGTGATAACTTTCTTTGGCACATTGTAGCCATTCACCCAGAGGGTTATACCTTGGAAGTGAAGGCAATGGATTCTAAAGGAAATTTATATGATGTGAAAGCCATTTTAGATGAAAGTCAACGCTATTTGCTAAATATTAAGGCTTTTGGCGATAATGGTGAGAAATTGCCAGTTAAAATGCTTATTAGTGACGATACATATAAACCAATGGCCGCTATCGATACTAATGGCGAAATTTATGATATTATCATTACGTCGAGAGATGGTGATAGATTAGACGTTAAGGGTGTGAAAAAGGTAAATAATGTTATTGATATTAAAGTATTGAATGCTGATGGCATAATCTATGCCGTAAAAGCGCTCTCACCAAAAGGAGATTTAAATGATGTAAAAGGAATTAAATTTTTAAATCAAGATGTCGAAATGCAGATACATGGTGTTGATATTTATGCGCATGTGAAGGCACTGCCGCAGTCAAAATGACATGACCAATATCATTGACAAAGAAGTGTTGTTATTGTACCTTTAAAAGGATAAAGAATTATAAAAACAACGTACTATGACTATAGCTGATGCATTCGAAACCAGTAAGCACAGAAAAAACAGTGCACATTTTACAGCAATCGTTAATGTAGCTGCAGTAGATGGTGAAATCAATGAAAAGGAGCACATAGCATTACAAGGGTTTGCTAAAAAATTAGATATTAGTGCTGATGAATTTATACGTATTTTAAAACATCCTGATAAGCAACCATGTATTGCAATTAATTCTTGTGAAGAACGCTTGCAGCATATGTACGATTTTTTTAAAATGGTTTATGCCGATGATGCTATCGAAACGCCAGAAAAAGAGCTTATTGTCAAGTATGCTATTGGTCTTGGTGTACCTATAAAAAAGGCACAATCAATAGTAGAAAGATCTATTAAAATATTTAGTGGTCATTTTAAATTCGAAGAGTATAAGTATTTATTGAATACATGAAGCTTTAAGATGCAATAGTTGATGTTCTCCCATAAAAAACAATAATTAAATGTGCTTAAAAGGTTGTTTATAGCGTTTATTTTTTTGCTTTACTATATTTTTCAATGACTCTCTTACTATTTTCTAGGGCCATTTTATCTAGTTATGTACGAATCATTTCTTTTAAGATTACTTTTTCTAATGGCGCAATTCCACACTAAGATTTAGATGATATATCTTCCGTTTTTTAGGTGCATACGAAGCTTTCCAGCACGTTAGAGGTACATTAACCTCAATAATATATTTTTTTAATCAAATCTTACATGTATCGAAAGAACAATATTTAATCTGTTAAATC
>RCNE010000840.1_pt1 | contig 16501 bp, 11 predicted proteins | sample 2041361 | NCBI WGS metagenome assembly RCNE01 (sample SAMN09708229, study PRJNA481090) | Marine sediment metagenome, whole genome shotgun sequencing project.
TCTCCTTTGTATATGAGTACCTCATATGCATTTGATGATGTGGATATTAAAAGGTATCCAAGGTATTTCAACACCCCTAACCAAAAGGCATTGTCACAAAAAATAGCAGCTTTGGAACATGCAGAAGATGCCATGATATTTGGAAGTGGAATGGCCGCAGTTAGTACCGCACTTCTTGCTTTCTTAAAGGCTGGCGATCATGTGGTTCTGCAAAACATGTTATATGGTGGAACATATAATTTGGTTACAAAACAATTTGAAAATTTTGGGATATCATACTCATTTACGGAAGGCTTGAAACCGTCTGATTTTGAAGCGAAAATCAAGAAAAATACAAAGGTTATCTATATTGAAACTCCATCAAATCCTTTATTGACTATCACAGACCTTACCGCTGTCGCAAACATTGCGAAAAAGTACAACTTAGTCTCTATGATTGATAATACCTTTGCCAGCCCGGTAAATCAAAACCCAATTGATTTTGGTATTGACGTTATTATCCACAGCGCCACAAAGTATATGGGGGGACATTCAGATATTTGTGCCGGCGCTGTTGCTTCGTCTAAAGTGAATATGGAGCGTATCTTCCAATTAGCTATAAATCTTGGAGGTAGTCTCAGCGATTACACGGTATGGTTGTTGGAGCGCAGTATAAAGACCATGGGGATTCGTGTTAAAAGTCAAAATAAAAATGCAATGAGGCTTGCAGAGTATTTGAATGGAAATGTGAATATTAAGAGGGTTAATTATCCCGGTCTGACTTCTCATCCTGATCATAAGTTAGCTAAATCACAAATGCGTGGCTTTGGTGGGATGCTTTCTTTTGAACTTAAGGATTCAATTGATGCTACTGAATTTCGAAAGGCACTTAAACTTATTAAATCTACCATGAGTTTAGCAGGTGTAGAAAGTACCGTACTAGCACCAACTCAGACCTCACATGCCCTGCTATCGGAAGAAGATCGACTTAAGCAGGGAATTTCCGATGGATTAATTCGCTTTTCCATTGGTATAGAAGAACCCGAAGATCTGATAGCAGATATTGAACAGGCTTTGGAACATGTAAAAGCGAAACAACCTGCTTTAAATAGCCAATAAATTACCAGATAAATATCAAATGAAGTTAGACATTTTAGTTTTTGGAGCACATCCTGATGATGCTGAGTTAGGAGCCGGGGCAACTATTGCCAAAGCAACAGCAAACGGTAAAAAAGTAGGTATTATTGATTTGACCAGGGGGGAATTAGGTACCCGGGGAACTGCAGAAATCCGGGATAAGGAGGCTGAAAACGCAAGGAAAATATTGGGGGTAACAGTAAGGGAAAACTTAGAATTTGCCGATGGGTTTTTTACGAATGATAAAGACCATCAACTGGCAGTAATTCAATTAGTGCGAAAATACCAACCAGACATTGTATTGTGTAATGCAATAGAAGACAGGCATATAGATCATGCCAAAGGAAGCAAATTAGTTAGTGATGCTTGTTTTTTGAGCGGACTTGTAAAAATAGACACGAAATTACCGGGTGATGACGAATGGCAGTTGCCCTGGCGGCCAAAACAAGTTTATCACTATATTCAATGGAAAAACCTGAAGCCTGATTTGGTTGTTGATGTATCTGGATTTATTGAACTAAAAATGAAAGCTATTTCGGCTTATGCCTCGCAATTTTATGATCCAGACAGCAAAGAACCCAATACGCCTATAAGTAGTAAAAACTTTACTGATAGTATTGCTTATAGAGCCAGGGATTTAGGACGTTTGGTTGGGGTTGAATTTGGAGAAGGGTTTACTGCTGAACGTCATATTGGCGTCAAAAATCTCTGGGATATTTTTTAAACTGCCTCGCTATAACTTTTCTCTCTTTTGGGCAGTGTGAAGAAGAAACAACTACCCTTGCGCAGGGCGCTTTCCACCCAAATGCTGCCTCCGTTTTTCTCTACCATTTCTTTACAGAGAGACAGTCCAAGACCTGTCCCTTTTTCGTTATCTGTACCATAGGTAGTAATATTTGAATTCTTCTCAAACAAATTCTTAACTGTTATTTTATCCATTCCAACACCTGTATCCTTAATTGAAACCTCCCATAAATTACCGCGTTCACGTGCCGATATGGTTATCATCCCATTTTGTGGAGTGAATTTTAGGGCATTGCTGATAAGATTCCTCACAACAATATCAATTTGATTACTATCAGACCATGTAAGGGTATTTTCAGTAAGCTCGCTTACAATATTTATAGATTTCTTTTTAGCAATTTCAGATAGTAATTTAATATTGTCGGAAACCAGTGATTCCAGAGCCATAATAGAAGGCTTGGTTACTGCACCGTTCATCTGAGTATTACCCCAGCTTAGTAGATTATTTAAGGTAAATGAAACGTGATCAACGTCTTCCCTTAATTTAGGAACAAACTCCAAAAATTCGTCAGTCTCAATATCGCCGTCAGAATAAAGCCTTAACAGTTCTTGCAAAGCGCCCACAGGACCTCGAAGGTCATGTCCTATTATGGAGAACAGTTTAGTTTTTGTTTCATTACTTTCCTGCAACTCAGATTCTCGTTTTTCCAGAATTTCTTTTTTGGCCTCTAGTTCCTTATTAAGGCGTTTTTGAATTACTTCTGCCCGATATACCAAAATTATAATAATAATAAATACCAATAATATGGCGAGGGCAGCTATGATATACCTCTGCTGTTGAGCTAATGCTTTTTCATTTTCTTCTATCAGTATTTTCTTCTGCAGGTCATATTCTGTTTTTGTTTTTAACAGGGTTAAACTCTTCTTATTTTCATTTCTGGATAAGGTATCAGAAAGTTTTTGATAGAGTTCGTGGAAGATTAAAGCCTGAGAGTAGTTCTTTTTATTTTTATTTATGCTGTAAAGAGTATAAGCACATTTTTGAGTCCCTTCCATAAACTGTATTCTGTCAGATATTTCAAAGGCCTGATGTGCAAAATTCTCAGAAAGACTATCCTTGCCCTGCCCTAAATATGCCTCAGCCATTCCATTAAAGAGGTCAATTTTACCGCGGTCATCATCCAGGCCTCTATGTAGCATTTCGCTTTGGTTATACCAATAAAGAGCCCATTTATACTTATTTTCTTTTAAATATACCTTGCCTTTAATTTCGTAGGTATATGCCAGCCAATCTATTATTTTGTGCTTTTCAAATATTGTAACGCTCTTATTTATATTAAACATTGCATAATCTAGTTTACCCATATCTGCATAGACTGAGGCCAAATTACTTAAGGTTTCTGCCATAATAACCTCATTTCCCAGCTCCCCGTTAATTTTTTTTACTTTTTTGTAAAAATCCAGCGATTGTTCATAATCTTTTTGTGAGGCATATAAGTTGGCGATGTTTTCATTCATAATGGATAACATCTTATTATTACCAATTTCTTCTGCAATTTCGATAGCTTTAAGGTATCCAGTCAAAGCGTGGGCATAATCTCCTTTATAGGCATTTTCGCTGGCCAGGTTATTCATAATGCGTAAGCTCAGATCTTTGTTTCCAAGTTCTTCCGCAATATCGAGACCTGCTGTATAATTTAAAATTGAGTTATCTGCATCGCCTTTATCAGAGTAGTAATCGCCAAGGCGCAGTCTGGCTCTACTTTCGCCTTCTTTGTAGCCCGCATCTATACTTAGTTCTAGGGCTTCATTAGAGAGGAGAAAAAGACTGTCTGTATTATAGTACCTGAGTTGGTACCCTAAATTGCTTAAAAGGTCAATATAAAGGGTGTCTTTTGGAGAAAAGTTTTTTTGGGACCTAATTTCCCGGATACTGTCTTTGTATTTTTTTTGAATTTCCTGCTGCGCATTGGCATTTGAAATACTGCATAGAATAAGTATAACAATTGCAGCATGCTTAATCACGTCTGTACAATGTGTCCGGATGTAGGTCAAAATTAAGGGCATAGTTTATTAACCAATTCTAAAAATAAAATTACATCCCTAATACACAATGGTCTAATTTATGTTGTGAAATGCCGTTTTTTGTGTGTTTTATCGACTTTAGTTTGCATTATATCGATGAAATCATGAAAATTATTGAATTTGTGGTGATTTAAAGGATAGTTCTTTTGATGTTTATTGTAGTGTCCCGCTGCAAAATTTTTAGGAGTTTAGTTTGAAACAATGGGTAAAAAAAATTACCTTTGCCAGCGTTTGCAAATGGTGGTTGTAGCTCAGCTGGTTAGAGCGCTGGATTGTGGTTCCAGAGGTCGCCGGTTCGAACCCGGTCTTCCACCCTCATTATTTTCTAAAGCCCTGTCATAAATGACAGGGCTTATTTTTTGAGTTACTTTTGATTAGCCTGGAGCTTGGAAAAGAATCAATTATTTTTACTAAATTTTAACCTTTACTTGGAAGGAGTGGTATCTAACTCAATACGCGCTTCCCTGTTCGCAATTTCCCAGGCAGTATAGAAGATTAATCGTGCACGGTTTTCCAGTAAATCATAATTTATTTTATCAGGGGTGTCCCCGGGTCTGTGATAATCTTCATGTGTACCACTAAAATAAAAAATGACAGGAATATTATTTTTTACAAAATTATAATGGTCGCTCCTGTAATAAAAACGATTTGGATCATTTTCATCATTGTAGGTATAATCTAAATTCAGCTGTGAATATTTGTCATTAACCTCTTCTGAGAGCTCATGAAGCTCCTTGCTTAATTTATCGGAACCAATGAGATAGACGTAATTTCCGTTGTCCTCATGTTTAGGGTCAATGCGTCCTATCATATCTATATTGAGGTTGGCAACAGTTTGAGACAAAGGAAATACAGGGTCATTATCTGTATAGTACTTTGATCCAAGCAAACCTTTTTCCTCACCTGTTACGTGCAGGAAAACTATAGACCTTTTTGGTCCGTTCCCGGTATCTGCAGCTTGTTTAAAAGCTTCTGCTATTTCAAGCATAGCAACAGTTCCGGAACCATCATCATCTGCACCATTGTTAATATCACCATTTTCATTTACCCCTATATGATCTAAATGCGATGATATGACTACGAATTCATCAGGTTTTTCAAAACCACGAATAACTGCCACAATATTTTCAGACGATACAGCCTCATTATTACTTTTAATTTTAAGAGATATGGGCTGTGAAATTATTTTGGAAGCCTGCTCTTGTTTAATGTCGGGGAATACATTGTCAATCATGGTTTCACTTAGAAGAACTAATGCGGCTTTATGTTCTTCACTCTTAATTTCCATTTTCAATTTATCACTCCCTTTCAAATAGTCATAATATCTCTTGTAGCGACCGTAATTGTCAGGATCATAATATAATACCCCTTTAACTCCTTTACTTCTGGCTAACTTTAATCTGGCGGCCGGTGCATCAGACTTATTACTCCAAACAGATTTTTCAGAACTGCCTGAAATCAAATAAGTGCCGTCTTCTTTCACAGGCTCCCCCGACTTAATTAATACAAGTTTCCCCGATACATCCAATCCTTCATAATCTGAGTAACCTTCGTCTTCTATCCCGTAGCCCGCATAAATAATTTCGTTGAAATCTCCTTCAATAGGTGTAAATGTTAAAAAGTCGGTTCCTAACTCATATTTAGTTGCCCTCGTCATTATGGAACCAATGGGCAATTTGGATAATTCCACAGGAACTTCCTGAAAATAATTACCATCCTTTTTTGCCGCGGGGATTTCCATTGCCTCATAATTAGATTTGAGATATTCTACCGCTTTTTTTTGTCCCGGTTTCCCTGTTTCCCTGCCTTCAAATTCATCTGAAGCATAGATATACAAATGTTCTTTTAATTCGTTTTCGGTAATCGTTACCGCATAAACTCGCGGATCTATAGATACACTTGCAGTAGGAGTATCAGTTTGTTCTGCAACTGTTTTCTGGGAGGAGTTACAGGCAAATAAAAGGCCAATGAGAATAAATGATAATTTTTCCATAGAGTTATTTTGCTATGCTTTAGAAAATTTCATAAAAATAGTGAAAAGAAAATGAATTAGGAATACGTGATAACTAAACTTATAACACGATTTTCAATTGCAAAATTATTATTTCTATCTACTTCATAATGAACAAAAATACAGCGCTATTATTATACTTTTGTCTATCATTTTTTAAAAATTTATTTATACTTTTAACCTATAATACTGAAACACTAAAATTCTAATCAACAATAAAAAATTCAGTTATGAAATTACCTAAATCAAAATATTTATTTGCTATAACCTCTTTTATTTTGGGAGCTATATTTAATACTTATTCGCAGGAACAGTCTCTTGGTGCTATGGTTTCTAAAAAAGTAGGCTTATACGTTTTTCCGGCCAAAAACCAAAGTGCGGAGCAACAATCACAGGATGAGTCTTATTGCTATAAATGGGGTGTTCAACAGAGTGGTATAGATCCGTTAAATCCTCCTCAGGTACAGGCACAACAAGTGGAAACCGGCCCGGACGGTTCTGCCGTTAGTGGGGCCGCACGAGGGGCATTGGCAGGTGTTGCTATTGGTGCAATTGCCGGCGATGCCGGGAAAGGTGCTGCCATTGGCGCTGCTTCTGGTGCTATGGTTGGACACAGAAGAAGTAAGGTAGGCCGATCACAACAACAACAGGCAAACAACCAGGCGGCGGGCCAGGCAGAGGCAGATATGATGAATGATTTTAAAAAAGCTTACAGTGCGTGCCTGCAGGGTAAAGGGTATACTGTAAACTAATAACCAATTCTATAAAATTCTAACAACAATATTATGAAGATCACTTCCTTAAAAAATCACTTCAGTACACTGTTCTTGTTTATATTGATGTCCAATGCCTTTGGACAGAGTATGGATGAGAATTGGAACTTAATGTTAATACGAGAAGATAAAGTTTCTCCTTCCATGACAGATGAGTATGAAATGTCTCTTGCAGACCTTAAAAATTTCCTAACAGATAACCAGGTGCAGGATTTCAATTATTTTACTCATATTCAGGATAACTATGAGTTTACACATGTTGTGCCCTTAAAAAGTCTGGATGAATTGAACGAAGGGACGAGGGAGGCATTGACAAAAAAGGTCAATAAGCCGGAGTTAAATCTCATCATGGATTATTTTGACCTCTCCATAGAATCCTACAAACATTATATTGTTCAGTATAAACCTGAATTGTCCTATGTCCCATCTTCACAGCAATGGGATGAAGGTAATACATACCGGAAGTGGCATTATTATTATTTTTATCCCGGATCAGAATCAAAAGTGGAAGAACTACTTGCTTCCTATAAGCACTTATACGAAACTAAGAATGTAGAAATGGGGTTTAGAGTGTTTGCCGGGTTTATAGGAATAGAACGCCCAGTTTATATTTTGACCACCTGGAACAAATCTCCCTTGGACTATCATCAGGACCTTGAAAAAGCCTCAGAAATGTTAGGAGATGATGGTGCTTTATTATGGTCCAAATTAATGCAGCTGGTAAATGAAGCAAAACTTGTAGAAGGATGGTATTTGCCACAGTATTCTTACGCTCCTGGAATGAAGTTGGCGGAATAAACACAGCTATTATTTAAGAAATAGCTATACATCGCTTTATAATATGAAGGAAAAAATAAAACCTGTTATGTTTTAATTCATAGCAGGTTTTATTTATTTTAATACTAACGCTTATTACTTATTTCGGCGGTTGCATTGGGTATTTTTTCATTAATTTTTGTACTCCTTTTGGAATAGTTTTATTCCTTTTTTTGGGATTTTCATTTATGGTCTTGGTGGAGATACCTTGCCATATTAATTTTTTTGATTCTCCTTCGTAGACACTAACTACAAAAGTACCTACCTCGTAATCATTTTCAGAAATTGTAGTGGTAGAAGATCCCATGCCCATACCGCCACCATATCCAACACCATAACCATAGCCCCATCTACCGCCATATCCCATGCCACCATTATAATTGGTGTATGCCGTTCTACTTGTTTTTTGATCTATGACGAAATATAATGTAACAACTATATCCCCTCCTTGTTCTACATAGGTTAGATTCCTCATTTTGAATTCTTTTCCAAAACTATCCAGGATTCTTTTTTTATCCAGATCGTTAATCAATTGATCACTATTATCCTGCCAACCTTCAAATTTGAATGTTTTAAAATTGGTAAAATCTACGGTTTGGTCATAATCGCTGCGAACTTGTGCGTAAAATTGAATAGTAGTTAATAGGGTAATGATAATAACATAAAATGTTCTAATGTATTTTTTCATAGTAATTATGTTTTAAAAAAGTTAATCTCTCTTTGAATTTTATTCCATAATAAGATCAATAGGTTTCAATAAATCTTACGGACATATAAAGATAATATAAATACACTAAAATATAAGTAACTTCTAATCAAGCTTTTTTTTTCAAGTATAATGTTCTCATTACTGTCAAAAGTAGAATAAGGGTATCATCCTAATACTACCTGAACGGCTTAATGAATTGTAATATAGTTCACTTGATGACGGAATGATAGACTATCAAATAGAATAACCAGCCCAAGCCATAAATAAGAAAAACCCAGGATAAGCTTAAAACATGATCATTAGCTAATTGTCTGTTGTTTTAGAATCTGAATCTTCCTTCTTGCCTTGATTTGATTCATGAAGATGAACATCCAATTGAGGATAGGCAAATTCAATTTTGGCTTTTTTGAATCTTTCAGTGATATCCGTTAAGAGTTCACTCTTTATGGTTAACACTTTATTAGAATCTTTAACTAAAACCCTCAGTTCAAACTTAAGGGCACTTTGATCAAATTCTCTAAATAAAACCGTGGGCTGACTGTTTTTTACCAATAAATCGCCAGCTTTTCCAGCCTCGATTAAAGTTTTGATCACCAATGAAATGTCCGAACCATATTCAACGTTAATAGGGATAATTAAATTCCTAATCTTGTCAGTTAAGGTCCAATTGGTTACATTTTTATATATAAGTTCAGAATTGGGCACAATAAGATCTCCACTTTCATACGTAATTAGTCGTGTAGATCTAAGTCCAATTTCCTTAACTGTAGACCAGGGTACACCTAGCGCCTCAATACTGTCACCTTCCCTTATAGGCCTTTCAAAAAGTAAAATAAGTCCGCTTACAAAGTTGTTAACCAGTCCCTGAAGGCCAAAACCAATTCCAACGCTTAATGCACTCAATACAATAGTAAAATTGGTAAGGTCAAATCCAAAAACGGAAATGGCTACGATAAACCCCACGAACATAATTAAATAATGAACGAGCTGGGCTATGGACAGTCTGGTCCCTTTGTCAAAATTCTTCTTGTCAAAGGTCTCATTCATAATAAACCGGCTAAAAAGAGAAGATATGATGTAAGAACCATAAAGAACACATATAGCAGTAATTACCAATTGCAGTGTTATCTTATTATTTCCAAACTTAAATCCCAAAGCCATAAGACTAACATCTGCTTCCGGCATATTACTATAAACCCCCCAGGTTACCAATAACTGTGGAAGAATAAGAAAAACTATGGCAAGAATATTTATAAACTTGGTTAACCGATTTACACTTGAAGAGATGTCCTGCGGTGATAAATATTTTTGATTGGAATTAAACTTTAGAAGTACCCATTCTAAGGCACCGTGAATTATGAATAGGTAAACTCCATAAAGGACTATTATGATGGCTGTGCGAATTAAAGAATCAAATAAATACAATGCCAAAACTTCTTTACCCGTTATTTCTGCCAAAAATACCAAGCCAAAATAAAGGGTTCCAGTGTATAGGAGATAAGTCCATAATTTATAATTATTTTCAGTCTTACTTTTTTTAATCCACAGAACTGCTAGTAATATTAAGGAGAGAGAAATGAAAGCTATATAAATTCTAAAAAGTGGTGTTGGCAAATTAATGGTAAAAAAGAAATTATCAAGTAACACCAACAACACAAATAAATATACTATTTGTTTCTTCCAGGAAGATAGCCGGTCTTTTAAAACAAAACAAAATGACACTCCAATAATCACAGCAATTAACAGCTCTTCAGCCGGTTGCATTGCTTCATATTTAAAGATTAAGAATACTGTGGTTACGCTTATAAATATCGCTGATATAAGGGCTTTATTGGCAAGGAATTTATATTCAGAACTATTTAGAATAGCTTCATTGTTTTTCTTCAGTATCAAATAAACCGTGAGGAATAAGAATATTCCCAAAAAAACACCCCAGAAATAGGTAGTTCGGACAAAGTTGTTTGTTAATTTAATTTCAACATACCCTTTCTTGGTATTTTCCCATAGTTCCGGTGTAAATTTATCTCTGAATTTTGAAGAAAACATTGAGTCAGATTCATCAAGTAAAACTTGCTCCTTTTCTTGTTGGCTTATTAAGTCAAATTCATCTAACAGGATATCAATTTTAGGTTGTATTTTATAACTATTATCTTGAAGTATTAATAATTGATCCAATTTTGGCACAAGACTTTTAAGAGCAGTATTAATAGCTCTATGGGTTTTTTTAAAAGTAGTTCTAATTTGGGTGGGTGTATTTTTTGTTACCAGGGTATCCTCCCATTGTGTCCAGTTTTCCTGCTCATTCAGCCACATTTTCCTTTGACCCTCAATTTTCGCAATCTCATTTGAAAGAGGGATATTTGCTTCTTTAAAATTTTGTGCAGTGGCCAAAAGCTCAATTTTAAATGATTTAAGGGAATTAAAGCTTGCCGGACCCAAAGTTTTTAGGTTATTTAAAGTTATTCCCAGGGTATCTAATTTTTCATCAATGGATTTAAATGAGCTAACCAAGGCATCTTCATTTATGGTATCGCGTAATTTTTTTTGAGTACGTATTAACTTCACTTCAATTTCTGAAGCTAATGGTATTAATTCTGAGAATTCAGGGATGACTATAACAGGAACTTTTTCTTGATTTTCTGTACCATCTGATTTAGGAGTTTCCTGGCCGTAGCCTTGCTGAAAGAAACCTGTACCTGCTAAAATAAGCAAGAAAGCAATTATCATTTTTTTAGTATCCGGAAAAGAAAATGGATCTTTTGGGATTACACCTTTTGACTTCATAATTTCTTTATTGGGAATAATAGCTAAATTACGATTTTTCGAATGAGTATCTTTTGTCTTAAGCGGAATAAAAGTTGATCTTCTTATTTCACTATTGTTTTTATAAGTGTTAAAATTTAATATAAATACGTAATTTTAAAAATTCAAATTATGTTTCTATCTTCCTGTGAAAATAGAATTCTTATTAGTTATAATGATAAAATATTTCACCTCGGCTAAAAGCAATCCTTCAAGCCACTTCCTGCTTTCTTCTATACTTCTTACTGTATTATTAACTGCCTGTAATGGGATAGAGAAGGAGACTTATGTAAAGGTTGAGGAATCCTATCACGAGGCTTCCTTTGTAGGCACAGCATCGTGCATAGAATGCCACCAACAGGAATACGAGTTATGGCAGAATTCCCATCACGACGAGGCGATGAAAATTGCAGACTCCGCTACCATACTGGCCAACTTTAATAACACCACTTTTACCCATAAGGGAGTTAAAAGTTCCTTTTTTAAAAGAGGAGGCGATTATTATGTAAATACAGAAGGGGAGGACGGGAAATATTCAGATTATAAGATCGTGTATACTTTTGGCTATACCCCATTGCAACAATATATTGTACAATTTCCAAACGGGGAATTCAATTGCCTGCTTACCGCCTGGGATACTGTTGAACAAAAATGGTTTCATCTGCAACCAGATCTGGACATCAAGCATGATGAATGGATCAATTGGTCCGGGGGGAGTCAGCGATGGAATACCATGTGTGCCGATTGCCATTCAACAGACCTGCGCAAAAATTATGATTTGACTACTGGAGTATACAATACCACTTTTAGCGAAATAAATGTGGCTTGCGAAGCTTGTCATGGCCCTTCAAGTGCCCATGTCTCTTATTTTAAAGAGCAGGAGAAGAATGAAGCAGATGGCGTGCTCCCGCCAGAAATGTATATGGGTGGTTCAGTCCCTCCCAAAGAGCTTGTAGACAAATGTGCCAGATGCCATTCCAGAAGGACAAACCTAACGCCCTATTTTGATTATACCGGCGATTTCATGGATCACTATTTTCCGGCAATGTTAGAAGAACCCTTATATGAATTGGATGGACAGATACGGGATGAAGTTTATGTGTATACCTCCTTTATTCAAAGCAAAATGTATGGGCTCGGGGTTTCCTGTAAGGATTGTCATGATGTGCATTCCCTTAAACTAAAGAAGCAGGGCAACGACCTGTGCTTAACTTGTCATGTTCCGGATAAGTATAATACGCCGGATCACCATTACCATGCAATGAACACTGATGCAGCCCTTTGTATTAACTGTCATATGGACGGTAAATTGTATATGGTGAATGATTATAGAAGAGATCATAGTTTTAGGATACCCAGACCAGATCAGTCTGTAAAATACAGTACGCCAAATGCCTGCAATAAATGTCATACGGATAAATCAGCCAAGTGGGCGAGCGACTTTATAGTGGACAAGTACGGCCCGGAGAGAGCAGACCATTTTTCTGATCATTTATTAAAAGGGTATTCTGAGGATAATCAGGAATTCAAAAAGGTTTTTTCGAATCAAAAATATCCTGAAATTGCCAGGGCAACTGCTATAGGGCTATATGCCAATTCTCCTATTTCATATGAAGAACTGCTCGATTTAACCAGGTATTTAAATGATTCATCAGTTTTTGTAAGAAACCAAACTGTACGGGCCTTTGAATCGATTGGAAGCACAGTCTTTTCACCTCAAATTGAACCTTTATTAAAGGACTCTGTGCGGGCAGTTCGTATTTCAGCGGCTCATTACTTTAATATTGTTGACAAAAGCGGAGTGGAAACTTCAGAAGGATATAAGAATGCCAATGCCGAGTATTTAACGGATCTTAATGTAAATTCCGATTTACCCGCAGGCCTGCATCAAATAGGGGTATATAACCAAAGCCTGGGAGATTCGGATAGGGCTCTTGAGTATTATAAGAAAGCGGTTTTAGAGGATAGTTATAATAACAGGTCCCGTATGAACCTGGCCTTAATTTATTACCAAAAAGGATTGGTAGATGAAAGTGAAGCTTTGTACTTGAAAGTAGTTGAACAGGAACCTCATTATAGCTACCCATATTATATGTTGGGCTTACTATACAATGAAACCAACAGATCGGATAAGGCATTAAAGTATATAGCTTTGTCCTGTTCCAAAGAACCGCCAAATGCAAATGCTTATTACAATTATGCCCTTATGCTTCAACAAAATAATAAGAATAAAGAAGCTAATAGTATAATTGAAACTGCTTTAAAAGTATTCCCAAATGACGAAAGAATACTTTATATAAAGCTCCTGAGCGAGGTTAATTCAAATCAGTTAAAAAGTGCAATGAATACTTGTCGCCTTTTACTTCAAATCAATCCAAATAATAGAAATTATTTGCAGATAATGCAAAGATTACAGCAGGGTTCATGATAAGATTGAAATGGAATACCTGATCAACGAGAGCCAGTTAGAAAATAAGGTGCAACTGCTTACTTTTGGCTTCGAGTATCGCTACCGCAGTTTTATGATGTCAAAAGGGCAGCCGTTGATGGAACCGGTGAACCTACACTTGGCAGACCGTATTCAACAACCTTCATGGAAGGAGACACTTAAAAAATATACTGTCAGGGGAGAATAGTGGTCATCGCTGCAAAACTATATCTAAAGAGGTTTTGTATCCGGTCTGCATACTAAACCATTGAAAAAACAACGTCCTAAAAAGAAAATTCAGCATACCTTTAAGTTTAGTAAATAGAGAAGGAAATTTCCTAAAAAAAATTATTACCTTGGTACCCTTGTTTAATTTTGTTAAGGGGAACAGATGTCACAGGGAAATGTACATATAGCCAAAGTCGGAAATTTCACTGCTACCTTTTTCTATCCTTTGAAAAGAACTGGAGTTCCTACGGAAAAACTGCTCCGTGGGCATTTGCCCAAAAGATTTGACATTTTCAATGTTGAAAATTACGTACCCCTGTGCGTGATGTACAATTTTATAGATAAAGTAGATCAACTTCTGGGCTATGGGACCTTATTTGAGAACCATTGCAGCCTATATAAAAAGCCTGGCAGACGACTCCAACCCCCCCGGCCTTTTCTTTAACTAAATTCTAATAAGGAATAAAGGCATAATACTTCAATGCAATTAATTTGACTCTAAATACAACATTATGAAAAAACTACGAAACTTACTTCCATCATTAATGTTAGTCTTATTTGGGCTCCTGATTTTTGGAACAACAAATGCGCAGGATAAACCACCGCAAAAGGCAGGAATGACCGATGCGGAAAAAGCTGCGGCCAACAACCCGCTTGCTTCCAAAAATGCATTGAATATGCAATATTATTTTAGGCCGAATCTCAATGAAGTGGAAGGCGGGGCTGCCAATTCTTTCTATTTACGTGCGGCCGTACCAACCTGGGGGAAGGTCCTCTGGCGATTAACCGTACCTTTGGAAACCCGATTTGTAAATAATCCATCCACAAATTTTAGTGAATCTGGCCTGGGAGATATTAGTCTTTTTGCCGCCTATCTGGCCGTAACTAAGCCTAAATTAACTTTTGGTATTGGTCCGTCCGCTACCTTTAATACGGCCTCTGGTGCAGCTCTGGGGAGTGGAAGGAATAGCCTGGGAGTGGCCGCGGTGATTTTTGCTGCACCCAATCCGCGGATTCAGGTAGGAGGTCTGGTGATTGCTCAAACTGATATCGGCGGTGATGCTACCCGTTCTAAAGTAGCATTTTTGGCTATTCAACCTTTTTACATTTTCCAGGTAGGCAAGGGATTCTATTTCCGGGGCGCCCCCATCATGCCTATCGACCTGAAGACAGGCTATTACAGCGTACCACTGGGCATGGGTATCGGCCAGGTGATCAAAATTGATAAGACTGTACTGAACTTTTTTATAGAACCACAACCAAGTATATTGGTATATGGGCCCGGGCAGCCAAAGTTTCAGATCTATGGGGCTTTGAATATTCAATTTTAACTCTTAAGGGATCATGTCTTTTTAAAGCTATATGACATGTCTGAAAACAAAAGTCATAAAATTAGATTGACAAAAGAGAAATGCAATAAAACAAATAACGAGAACTCTAAAACTTGAAAGAATGAAAACACCACAATTATCGAAATTAATTAAAACAAAAAAAATCATGAAAAAACTAATTACCTTGTTGTGTGCCATCTTTATGACACAAGCATCGATCAATGCGCAAACCTTTGAAGAAGAAATAGACTTTATGCAGTCGATCTTCGGGATGGAGAAAAAGGAGATGTATAGCAATTTTGTTACGGTAAAGGGCCCCGTAGCCGATAATTTCTGGGCACTGTACGACGAATACGAATCCAAGCGCAAAGCCCTGGGCAAAAACCGTATCAATCTGCTGATGGATTATGCAGAAAATTATGATACCCATAGCGTGGAGAAACTAGATGAGCTTATGAAGGCTATGATCAAGCAAAAATCAGACCTGGATAAGCTTATCAACCAGTACTATAAAAAGATCAGAAAAAGCTCCGGTGCCAAGGCGGCGGCCCAGTTCCTTCAGCTAGAAAGCTATATTCTGGCCGCAGTGCGGACCGCTATTATGGAAAATATTCCTTTTATAGGAGAGTTGGGGGATTAGAGTTTGTATGTTATTTAGTAATGCCTTGTTGAGCCTCCTATTAAAGGGGCTCAATTTGTTTTTACCCTGATCTGTAATAACTTGTTTATCAGGTAGTTGACTGAGAATAGGTGTAGAGATTAATTAAGTATTTTCTCGCTTCGTTCGCGCATCCAAAGGGGAATCCAATACAAAGAAAAGCTTTGCTAACCAAAGCTGTTCTCAAAGGATACAGGGATTACCTTCGGTGTTCCCTACAACCTCAGATCCTACAAATGTAACTTCCAATATGAGAAAATGCTCTAGGGTATATGTTTTTTTCCATGCTATTTGTGTTTTGAAAATATAAATTATAATTCAACTATTTAGTGTCTGTCCATAAACTCGAGTGTTTGCTCTAGAAAGGTCAAATTCAAGGCGTGTGAAAAATTCAAACCGCAGAATACTAATGTATTTGAGGACTTGAATTTTGAGCAACAACGCAGAAGTTGGACTTTATAGACGAACAATATTTATTTCGAAAAAGGAAAAATCCGATTCCAGTCTTTTTTCATATCCACGATGATCCAACTATTGGCATCGGCCAGGTCGAGGGCTTTGTCGAATGTGTTATCCGCGATACCAAGCTTGTCGATCAGCTCAAGGATCGAATCGTTATTTCTACTCCCCGTTCTCCAAATACTGATCAAGCGGAACCAGCAGGTTCTTCGCGCTGCTCATTTCTCCGGAGAGTGATTGGGCGGCGGCGATCATCTCAGCGCTTAGACCGCGAGTGGCTGCAAGATTCCTTTTGGCATGGTTTTCAGGGGAAGTATCCCAGGTGGCAGACAGCAGGAGCA
>RCNE010000843.1_pt1 | contig 16488 bp, 10 predicted proteins | sample 2041361 | NCBI WGS metagenome assembly RCNE01 (sample SAMN09708229, study PRJNA481090) | Marine sediment metagenome, whole genome shotgun sequencing project.
TCGCCAATGAGCGCTTTCTGACGCTTGCGGACGCAAACCAGATCGCGGGTATCCTCCTGAACCAATACGGACGCGACGTTGGCCCTATTGTCAGGAGCCTGCCGCAGACCAGTGAGCGCACCTTCGCGCGGCTCGACTGGAACATAAATGATGATCATCGTGCCGAGTTCACCTACACGAAACTAGAGGAGCTAAACCTGGATCCTGATGATCTCGGATTCGGCGGCTTTACCTTCAAGGACAACTTTGAAAATGAGGGTATCGATCAGGATACGATATCGCTGCGCCTGTTCTCCAACTGGACGGATAATTTCTCGACTGAGTTTCGCTATTCCAAACTCGATGTCGTCGACATCCAGGGTCCATTCGGTGGCGGTGAGGCACAGGACGCCAACCCGATCGCTCGTATCGAAGTGGGAGATCTCCTCACGAGCGGCCCGGGTTTCTTCCGCTCGGCGAATGACCTTCAGTACACGATCGACCAGCTCAAATTATCGGCCGACTACGTAATGGGCGATCACGTCCTGACGTTCGGCTTTGAGCAAGAGACTCGGGACATCTTCAACCTGTTCATACGGGATGCAACGGGTACGATAGTATTCGACGATATCCCAGCGCTGCAGGCCGGCCTTGCGACCGAATTCGCATTCAATGGATCGTTCACCGGAAACCCATCCGATGCGTCGGCGTCATTCGAACGCGACATCAACAGCTTCTACCTGCAGGACGAATGGCAGGTAAACGATGCCGTGACACTCATCGCTGGCTTGCGTTATGACGAGTATTCAACGAGCGACCTGCCGATCTCGAACCCGGTATTCCAACAGCGCTACGGTATCAACAATCAGCAGACCTTCGACGGACTGGACCTTGTTCAGCCACGACTCGGCATTACCTGGGACCTGCCGACGAGAAAGTGGGGTGATACACAGCTAAGTGCCGGTTTCGGCGTATTCGGCGGCGGTGACCCCACCGTCCACTTCGCCAATGCCTACCAGAACTTTGGCGGCGCGATTGGTAGCGCCGATGAAGGCGACTGTCTCGCCGCGGATTTGCAGGTTATCAACGGCGGACAGTTCACGGGCATTCCCGACTGCCTGCGGACCGCTGCGGCCGCCAGCGCCAACGCCAATACGGGCGCGGTTGACGCTGTCGACCCCAACTTCGATTTGCCATCGAACCACCGCTGGAGTCTGGGCCTCAATCACGTCATGGAATCGGACATCGAGTTCTTCAATGACTGGACATTCCGCGCCGACTACATCTACACGGACCACAAGAATGCGGTCGACTGGGTTGACCTCCGTCTGACCCCCAACGGTGTTATTTTGCCGGATGGGCGTCAGCAGTTCTTCGAGGTAGATCCATTGCAGGCCGGATGTACGGCGACCTTCAATGGCATTCGGGGGGGCTTCAGCAATGCCGGTACGAACGGTGGACCGTGTGACGATACGGGCAATCCGAACCAGGATACCCTGATGACGAACGGCGTCGAAGGATCGACATCTTCCTTCACAGTGCAGTTTGCGAAGGAGTTTGATTTCTCCGACAGAACGTCTCTCGATCTCAACGTTGGTTACTCGTACCTCGACGCGGAGGTCGGCAACCCGGTCAACAGTTCGACAGCAGGTTCGTCTTACGAAGAAGTCGCGAAGTTCACGATAAATAACAACACGCTCGGACCCGCGCTGTACGGCAACAAGCACAATTTCGTGCTTACAACGACGTTCAAGCACGAGTGGGCTGAAGGCTGGCCGTTCTCAGTTGGAATGTTCTTCCAGCGTCGCTCCGGACGGCCGTTCAGTTACACGTATGAAGACGATACTGTAGAGGATCTCTTCGGCGACTCTGATGATGAGGAAAGCATACTGATTTACGTGCCGACCGGACGGAGCGATCCGTTGATGGACTTCTCTAATGCTGGTGTGTCCTCGTTCGCCTGTTTCAACAATGGCCCTCAGGTGTGCTACACCGACGCCGATGTTGACGCATTCTTCTCGTTCCTGGACGAGTCAGGCCTGAGTGCATACGCCGGTGGATTTGCGCCGAAGAACGGCTTTAACAGCCCGTGGAGCACGGATCTCGACATTCGTATCCAGCAAGACGTACCGATGTGGAAGGATCATTCAGTGCAAGTATTCCTCGATATCGAGAATGTGCTGAATCTTCTCTCGGACAGCAGTAACGTCAAGCGATACGCGGACACCGGCGATATTGAAGAGGGTGTTCGGACCCTCCAGCTTGACGATGGCAATACAGGCGTGTTCGAAGTCGAGGACATTTTCTTCGAAGGAACGAATCGTGATGTAGATGATTCGGTTTACCGTATCCAGCTTGGCATACGCTACAACTTCTAAGAAGCAACGACAGTTAGCTGTCAACAAGGGCGGCCCTTTCCGGATCGGGAAGGGCCGCTTTTTTTATGGCGATTCGAAATCGTGTACTTGCGCCGCAAGAGCGGCCTGCTGCCGATTCAATGCCTAGATCAGCCCTGCCAGCATGCGGACGTGTAGCTCGGCGCTTCTCGCCAGGCTACGGAGCTCATATCCACCTTCCAGCACAGAGACTATGCGCCCCGAAGCCGAAGTCCCGGCGACGTCGACGATCTGTTCCGTAACCCAGCGATAGTCGGCATCGGTCAGGCTGACCTGCGACATGTCATCATCGCGGTGTGCATCAAAACCCGCTGAGACGAAAACCATCTCTGGCTTGAATTCAGTCAGTGCCGGAAGCCAATGCTCAGTCACGGCGGCTCGAAACTCCGAACTGCCCGCCCCCGCAGGCAACGGCACGCCAACACGGTTAGCCGCGTTTTCCAAAACGGGTGTGAAAGGAAAAAACGGGTGCTGAAAGGTTGAGCAGAAAAGCACCCGATCATCGTCCTTGAATATTTCTTCTGTGCCGTTGCCGTGGTGTACGTCGAAGTCGACAATCGCAATCTTGTTCAGCCCGCAGGTTGCCAGCGCATGAGCCGCCCCGACGGCAATGTTGTTGTAGAGGCAAAACCCCATGGCTTGATTGCTTTCCGCATGATGGCCGGGTGGCCGTACACAGCAGAAGGCAGATTCCATATCGCCGCTCACCACAAGATCTGCCGCAGCAACGACAGCACCGGCGGCTCGTCGGGCAGCCAGCAGAGAGCCCGAACTGATGACCGTATCGGGGTCGACGCGAGCATAACCTTCTGTCGGCGCCATTCTTTTAAGCGTCGCGAGATGCGCCGGGGTATGTACCCGTAGTAGCTGTTCTTCCGTCACCTCCGGCGCGTCATAATAGCGGAGAACGTCGAGCAGCCCCGTTGCAACGAATTGATCCTCGATAGCGGAGATGCGCCTCGCATTTTCCGGATGGCCTTCGCCGGTATCGTGCTGTTGACACTCAGGATGACTGATGTAGGCAATAGCCAAGGTTGTTTTCCCTTATTTTGATGGCATCATTATCCAGTCTATAAGTCCGCCGCAGCAACCGAAATCCGAGGAATTTTCCGCCAATGAACACACATTACCTGACTTCTCTTTTCACACCCGAGAGCATTGCCCTCTTTGGCGCAAGCGACAGGGAGGACTCAGTCGGCGGAGTCGTCTTCAAGAACCTGCTGAATTCCGGCTTCAAGGGTCGAATCTATGCCATTAACCCGAAACGTGACGAGGTGCAGGGGCAGAAAGCCTGTTCATCACTCGATGACATCGAAGCAACGGTAGATCTTGCCGTGGTGGCAACGCCTGCCCAGAGCATTCCGGCCATTGTTGAGGCCTGTGGTGAGCGCGGCGTCAAGATGATGTTGATTCTGTCCGCCGGCTTTCGCGAGATAGGCGCAGAGGGTCGCAAGCTGGAGGACCGCGTGACGGAACTGGCTCGGCACTACGGCATTCGCCTGATGGGGCCCAATTGCCTCGGTATCATCCGTCCGGAAAAAGGGCTGAACATCACTTTTGGCAATAACAACGCGAAGCCAGGAAGCCTCGCCTTCGTCTCACAATCGGGTGCAATCTGCACGGCGATTCTCGACTGGGCCGAGAAACACGACATTGGTTTCTCCGCTGTTGTTTCGACGGGCATTGCCGCGGACCTCGATTTCGGGGACTTCCTCGACTACCTGGTTTCGGATCCGGCGACAAAGGCCATCCTCCTTTACATCGAAGGTATCAAGGACTCGCGTCGTTTCATGAGCGCGTTGCGGGCCGCAGCCCGAATCAAGCCGGTCATTGCGCTGAAAGTTGGGCGTCATGCCGCGGGCGCGGAAGCTTCGATGTCGCACACCGGCGCGCTGGTGGGCAGCGACGAGACATTCTCCGCTGCATTGTCCCGCTCTGGCGTATTGAGGGTAGAGACCATCGGCCAGCTGTTCGCAGCAGCCAAGGCGCTGTCATCGACACACTATCGCGGGCCGTCCGAGCGCCTCGTTATCATTACCAACGGCGGCGGTCCTGGCGTCATGGCCGCGGACAGGGCGACTGACCAGGGCATCGAACTCAGTAGCCTGAGCGCCGAGACGATGGCGGCTCTGAACAAGGTACTGCCGGACGTCTGGTCGCACAGCAACCCGGTCGACATCATCGGCGACGCTCCTCCGGAACGCTACCAGCAGGCTGTCGATATTTGCCTCGCGGATCCCGGTGTGGACGGCGCTATTGTCATATTGACGCCGCAGGCGATGACGAGACCGACCGAGGTGGCGGAAGCCATCATCGAATCGGCGAGCAAAAGCAAGAAGCCGATCATGACGAGCTGGATGGGCGGCGCCCAGGTTGATCCGGCCCGCGTGTTGTTCAACAACGCACACGTTCCCGATTTTGGCACGCTGGAAAATGCAGTCGACGCGTTTTCCTATCTCGCAACATACAACCGCAACCAGCGGCTGCTGTTGCAGACTCCGGCACGGCTGACCACGGGCCAGCAAGCGCCGGATAACGAGGGTGCGCGCCTGATAATAGAGGCCGTTCTTACCGAACAGCGCAAGATACTGACCGAGCCTGAATCAATGGCCGTGCTAAGTGCATTCCGCATACCAACCGTGCGCAACGCCGTGGCACACTCGGCCAACGAGGCACTGATCGTCGCCGAGTCGATCGGTTTTCCGATCGCGATGAAGGTCCTGTCGACAGACATCTCGCACAAGTCAGATGCGGGCGGCGTCAGGCTCAACATCAACTCGGCTCAGGAGGTAAGAGGCGCTTATAAGCAGCTGCTCGATCAGGTAATGCAGAACGTCCCGGATGCCACGATATCCGGGGTTACGGTTGAAAAAATGTACCGTAGCTCAAATGGCCGTGAACTGATGATAGGCATCATCCGCGATCCGGTGTTTGGTCCGGTCATCAGCTTTGGCAGCGGCGGTACCAGTGTGGAGGTTATGGGCGATTCGGCGATATCCCTGCCACCGCTGAACCGCCGCCTGAGCGTTGATCTCATCAATCGCACCAAGGTATCCCGACTGCTCGGCGAATTTCGTCATATGCCTGCGGTCGACATGGAACAGCTCATCAACGTGCTGCTGGGCGTATCCAGCATGGCGTGTGAGTTGCCGTGGATACAGGAGATGGACATCAACCCGTTGATTGTCGACGACAAGGGTGTTGTCGCGGTGGATGCGCGCATCGTCGTCGACTATCCGAAACCTTCGACGGATCCTTATCACCATCTCGCAATACACCCCTACCCGGCGCACCTGGTGAAGAAAATCCAGCTTAATGACGGTACCGATATCGTGGTGCGGCCGATTCGACCCGAGGACGCCGAGATAGAAGCGAAGTTCGTGCGTGAGCTCTCCGATCAAGCCAGGTACTTTCGTTTCATGAACGCGGTGCAGGAGCTCAGCCAGGAAATGCTGGTCCGTTTTACACAGATCGACTATCACAACGACATGGCGTTGATTGCCGTGACGTCGAACGGCGCCGGTGAAGAGCAAATCGGCGTAGCTCGGTACACCACCAATCTCGATAAGAAAACCTGCGAGTTCGCGCTGGTAGTGTCAGATCGTTGGCAGAGCCGTGGTATCGCCCATCACCTGATGCAGAACCTGATGGAAATCGCGCGGGACCGCGATCTCGAAACCATGCAGGGCCAGGTACTAAGCGATAACTCAAAGATGCTCGAGCTCGTAAAGTCGCTGAATTTTCAGGTAAAGAACGACCCTGACGATACTTCCGTCAAGCAGGTTGAAGTACGCCTTAACTCCTAGGATCTTAAGGAAAGGACACCGCTGCTAGCGGAAGCAGCGCTCCTTGCCTTCCTTCAGCTGGTGAAGGCGACGATTGGCAGGATCAACCGGCGCACCGACCTTCTTGCCCTGTGCTTGCGCACTTAGAACGCCGTCGAGGACCAGGTACTTCAACTCCGAACCCGGCGGTGTCGCCGGGCGATCCTTCGGCACCTGGTAGCCATCACCGCCACCGTAGAGGTAGTCCGGCACCACGACGCTGTAGAGTTCATCAACCGTAATCTCTTCCCATCCACTGTCCGTTGGCACCTGCAGGCTGACGATACGGTCGCCTTCGTTGCGGCTGCGATCGATACAGACACGAAAACCGGATACCTGCGGGAAATATCCCTTGCTCGGGCCGAAACCACGATAGCCCGCCTCCATAACACGCCGAAACTCAGCGCCCGTCATTGTCGTCTTGCGCAGGAATGAACTGAATCCAAACGTGCGACCGATGTCTTCGAACAGGATGTCGTCTTCGATAAAGTCATCGATGCGCAGGGTTCCGCCATTGATAAACGCGAGATCGGAAGGCTCACCGAACGCGCCGCGCATCTGGTCGACGATAAAATTACCCCAATTGCTCTCCACGTTACGAACGGTGACCTCGCGCCCATCCAGCGGCAGGGCCGCCGTGCCGACACGCGCTTCGAGAAAAGGAAACTTTTCCAACAGCCGGACGCGCCATTTGTTGGCGAGTACTTCGTAGTCCGGATCCAGTGCGACAGTCTGATCCAGCGTGACCTGACGCTCGCTGACCGTTGCACTGCCGTCAGGTGCGAAATCGACGTCGATCGCCCAGACCACGCGCGCGTTGGACGCGCCTTTCATGACGACGGCGCTGGTCTCATTACCCGGGCTGTGCTCCGGCTCATGCTCATGCCCGCCGACGATGAACGCCAGCTTCGGGTACTTCGCTTTCAGGCCGGCCAGTTCGACGTCCTGCCACATGTGCAGGTGTGTGACGCCGATAATCAGGTCAACGCCCTTTTGCTGCAGCGCCTCGATGGTCCGCTCCGCGACAGCCCGGTAGTCACCGTCGTTCTCGAGGTAGCTGCGTTCATTACCACCATCGACGGGGTTCAGCGTCAGCGAGAAGACACCGACGGTCTTGTCGCCGGATTCAAAGGTGAAGGCAGTCTTAAGGGCGGTGTCTACGGCAACGTTGCCGGTCTTGAAGACATAGTTGTCGCCCAGCCAGTCGAACTGCGAGGCTTCCACGGCCGCTATTAATTGCTCCGGCCCGCGGCGATCGAATTCGTGATTGCCGGACACCGCGTACAACGGTGCGACCGCGTCCATGAAGTTGAAAGCATCGACCATTTGCAGACCGTTCCACAACTGGCTTTCGAGCGAGGGATACAGGAAATCGCCGCCGTGCAGGATACGCACGTCCCGGCCTTCGGCCTGCAATTCGCGAACGACGGTAACAACACGACTGAAACCCCCGGCGTTGCCGTCCTCGACGGCACCCACCCGATACGTATCGTTAAGGTGTACGAAGGTCAGTCCGGTTGGTTCGGACGATGGCGCCACCGCGCAAGCGGAAAGTACGATGGCAAGGCTCAGAACTAGCAGTATTTGTCTCTTCATGCGAGCATGCTAACCCGATTTGACAGCACTTCGCATCAGGAGAAACCATGCCCCGCATACACATCGCCGTGCTGGTGATTTTTCTATTGTCGCTAGCGGCCTGTGCCTCCGCTCCGGCACCGGAGCCGCCGACGGCGCCCACCCCGGAGACTGTCTCCCACGATCCGCAGCAGGATCTGGGGCTCCTTTGGGTCAAACATGCCGCTGAATATGGGGCAATTACGAAACAGGCCTACCGCAGTGCGGAAGCCGCGTTGCCTGGCTTCCTTGCTGACACGTCCTGGAGCGCAATGCCCGGGCAAGCCGATGCCGAGAATCTTCCGCCCGCGGTCATTCTCGATGTCGATGAAACTGTGGTCAGCAATGTCGATTTTCAGCTCGCGTTTGAGCGCCCTTTTACGAATCGCAAGTTGTACGATTTTTATCGACAGCACCCCGCGATACCAGTGCCCGGCGTCCTAGAGTTCGTTGCGGCCGCGCGGAATGCCGGTGTCACAGTCTTCTTCGTCACCAATCGGCCGTGCGAATTGATCGACGACGATCCGGACCCTTGTCCACAAAAGGCTGGCGTCATAGAAGAACTCGAGTCGATTGGTATCAGCACTGACGAGGCGCATGTAATGTTGGCTGATGAAAATGACTGGGATCGAGCAAAAATTCGACGAAGACACTATATCGGCAGGACGCATCGGGTAATCATGCTATTCGGCGACGATCTCGGCGATTTCGTGCCCTGCGTGCGCACGAAGCTATACGGGCCATGCACTAAACCAGCGACCAAGGCCAGCCGGTCACAGTTAGTTGAGGAGTACTTAGGTTTTTGGGGCAATGGTTGGTATATCCTGCCAGGGCCGATGCACGGATCATGGACATCCTTCAGGTGATGCCAAATCGAGGATAACTCGCTACACTCAAGCGGTAGTCTTGAAAGGGGAATCTTATGGCGAAAGTTAAGTGCGGCTTGATTCAGATGGCGCTGAAGGGTGACGGCTCCATGACACCCGAGGCAATTCGTGATCGGATGATCGAAGCGCATATCCCGTATATCGAAGACGCGGCAAAACAGGGTGTCCAGGTACTGTGTTTTCAGGAAGTCTTCACACAACCCTATTTTTGTCCGAGCCAGGACAGGAAATGGTACGCGGCTGCCGAGACGATTCCTGACGGCTATACAACGAAGCTCATGCAGGAGTATGCGAAAAAGCACGGCATGGTTATCGTCGTGCCAATCTACGAAGAGCACATGACCGGCGTTTATTACAACACGGCCGCCGTCATCGATGCCGACGGCAGCTACCTCGGCAAGTATCGCAAGACGCATATTCCGCAGGTTGATCCCGGCTTCTACGAAAAGTTCTTTTTCAAACCTGGCGACACCGGCTATCCGGTCTTCGAGACCGCATTCTTGAAGCTTGGCGTCTATATCTGCTACGACCGACATTTCCCTGAGGGCTGGCGAGCGCTGGCGCTGAACGGCGCCGAGTACATCGTAAATCCGTCCGCCACGGTCGCGGGCCTGAGCAAATACCTGTGGGAACTGGAGCAGCCGGCGTCAGCTGCCGCCAACGGCGTTTTTATCGGCGCCATTAACAGGATCGGTAAGGAAGAGCCGTGGGCGGAGAAAATGGGCGAGTTTTACGGCTCCAGCTACATCGTCAACCCGCGTGGCGCGATCGAGGCCCAGGCCAGCTACGGCGATGACGAACTCCTGGTTCACGAAATTGACCTCGATATGATCCGCGAGGTCCGAGATACCTGGCAGTTCTTCCGCGACCGCAGACCGGAAACCTACGGTCCGCTGACGGACAGCTAGCAGCTCTTTGACCGGCACTTCCTTATCGGAGGAAATCGATGTCTGAGCGTTTATCGGTCAGCAAGCTCCGTACTGTTGGCGAGCACATCGAGCTCGATGTTGGCGACGACATTGCCAACAGCCCGCGCTACAACGACGACATTGCGCCAACGAAGGCGGCACAGCGCACCTGGACGCGCTGGAACGTTGCGTCACTTTGGGTGGGCATGGCCATCTGCGTGCCGACCTACACGCTCGGCGGCGTGCTCACTGCCTACTTCGGCCTGTCCGTGTCCGAAGCGCTCTGGACCATCCTGATCGCGAATATCATCGTGCTGATTCCGCTCACGCTTAATGCGTATCCGGGAACCCGCTATGGCATCCCCTGCCCGGTCGTCATGCGCGCCTCGTTCGGCATTATCGGCTCGAATGTACCCTCGCTAATCCGTGCGATAGTCGCCTGCGGCTGGTTTGGCATTCAGACCCTGTTCGGCGGAATCGCGATTCACCTGATGCTGTCTGCAATGTTTGACAGTTGGGCCGCGTTGGGCGGCGTGGGCGAAGTCATCGGTTTCTTCATATTCTGGGTTGCCAACCTGGCGGTCGTAATTCGTGGCGCAGATTCGATCAAGCGACTGGAAGCCCTTGCTGCACCGCTGCTCCTCATTGTCGCAATCGGCCTGGTCTTCTGGGCGGTACCGAAAATCTCGCTGAGCGAAGTGCTGGCGACGCCGGCTTCGCGGCCGGCGGACGAACCGTTGTTCGGCTATTTCATGGCAGGCCTCACTGCAATGGTCGGCTTCTGGGCCACGCTGTCGCTTAATATTCCCGATTTCAGCCGCTACGCAAGAACCCAGCGCAGCCAGGTGCTGGGGCAGATCATCGGCCTGCCACTGACGATGCTGCTGTTCGCCGGTCTCGGTGTGATACTCACCGCCGCGTCCGTCGAGCTAACGGGCGAAGCCATTTCCGACCCCATCAACCTGATTGGCCGCATCGACAATGACTTCCTGGTGGTAATCGCGATGCTCATGATTATCCTCGCGACGATCTCGACCAACACCGCTGCAAATATCGTGTCGCCCACCAACGTGTTTCAGAACGTGGCCCCAAAGATCATCAATGAAGATCGTGGCGTGTTGATCACCGGCATCGTGGGTCTGTTGCTTATGAGCTGGGAGCTCCTGAAGAAGATGGGCTGGCTGGACACCGACGTTAGCGTGGAAAGTCTGTATTCAAACTGGCTGCTGGGCTATTCCAGCCTGCTCGGGCCCATTGCGGGCATCATGATCGTCGACTATTTTCTCATCAAGAAACAGGCCTACAATCTGCTGGCCCTGTATCAGGACAACGCGGAATACCCGGCCTGGAACAGGTCGGGCTTCATTGCGTTCCTGATACCCGTCGCATTGACGCTAATCGCCGTTACAACGGGTAAACTGGGCTGGTTCTATGACTACGGCTGGTTTACGGGCTCCATTCTCGGCGGCCTTATTTATTACTTCGTCGCTCGCGGCGAAATCGGGAGTTCATCATGACGGTACTCATCAAAGGCGGCACAATCGTCAACGCGGAACAATCTTTTCGGGCGGACGTGCTTTGCCAGGACGGAATCATTACCGCGGTTGGCAACGATATCGATACACCAAAAGGTGCCACCGTCGTCGATGCGGGTGGACAGTACGTGATGCCGGGCGGCATTGACCCGCACACGCACATGCAGCTGCCATTCATGGGGACTGTTACCACCGAAGATTTCTACTCGGGCACCGCCGCTGGCCTTGCCGGCGGAACGACGATGATCATCGATTTCGCGATACCGAACCCGCAGCAGAACGTCATGGAAACCTACATGCAGTGGCGTGAGTGGGCCGAAAAATCCGTTTCGGACTATTCCTTCCATGTCGCAATCACCTGGTGGGACGACACGGTCTACGAAGATATGGGCACGCTCGTGCGTGATCACGGCGTCAACAGCTTCAAACACTTCATGGCCTACAAGGGCGCCATCATGGCGGACGACGAAATCCTGGTTAACAGTTTTTCGCGCGCTGTCGAGCTCGGCGCGATTCCAACGGTGCATGCGGAAAACGGCGAGCTGGTATTTCGCCTGCAAAAGGAGCTGTTCGAAAAGGGCATGACCGGCCCGGAAGCTCATCCCCTGTCGCGTCCGCCACAGGTCGAAGGAGAAGCCGCCAACCGCGCTATCCGAATTGCGGAGGTCCTGCGCGCGCCACTGTACGTCGTCCACAACTCATGCCGCCAGTCGCTCGAAGCCATTACGCGCGCGCGTAATGAAGGCCAGCGTGTCTTCGGCGAAGTGCTCGCTGGCCACCTGCTGGTTGATGACTCGGTGTACCAAAACCCGGACTTCGAGGTTGGCGCGGCGCACGTCATGAGTCCGCCGTTTCGCTCGAAGGAGCACCAGGAAGCGCTCTGGCATGGCCTGCAGTCGGGTAACCTGCAAACGACCGCCACGGATCACTGTTGTTTCTGCGCCGACCAGAAAGCCGCCGGCAAAGACGATTTCCGCCTCATACCGAATGGTACAGCCGGTATCGAAAACCGCATGGAAGCCCTGTGGCACCACGGCGTCGGCACTGGCCGACTGACGATGAACGAATTCGTGAAAGTCACGTCGACCAATGCCGCACAGATATTCAATATCTACCCGAGGAAAGGCAGTGTTTCGGTAGGTGCGGACGCTGATATTGTCGTCTGGGATCCGGCTGCCACCAAAACTATTTCGGCGAAAACGCATCATCAGAAAGTTGACTACAATATTTTCGAGGGCATGACGGTTACCGGCTGCGCGTCACACACGCTTAGCCGCGGCAAGGTGGTCTATGCCGACGGCGAGCTCAACGTCGAACGCGGTGCTGGTCGCTACGTTGACCGTCCGCCTTTTGCCCCGTTCTACGACGCACTGAAGATCCAGGCGCGGCAAGCCGAGCCGGTAGCTGTACGTCGCTGATCGCGATACTCCGATGAGCAAGAACGCACAACAACCTGATATCCGCAGCAACCGTCTGGACGAAGACGAGCTCAAGCGCAACTTCGGCGACCTGCACCCGCCGCTGGGCCGATCCGAAGCGTTGATCGAAGCGGATCGCTGCTATTTCTGTTACGACGCGCCCTGCACGACGGCATGCCCGACCGGCATCGATATTCCAGGTTTTATCCAGAAAATTCGCAGCGATAATATTCGCGGTTCCGCGCACACCATTCTCAGGGAAAACATCATGGGCGGCATGTGCGCGCGCGTTTGTCCTACCGAAGTTCTCTGCGAGGAAGCCTGCGTCAGGAACACGCATGAGGACAAGCCAGTCGAGATCGGCCTGCTGCAGCGGTATGCAACGGATCCGGTCTTTGAGCAGCAGACGCCGCTGTTTTCGCGCGCGCCGGACACAGGCAGGAAGGTCGCAGTGGTCGGCGGCGGTCCGGCGGGGCTCTCTTGCGCACACCGTCTCGCAATGCTCGGACACAACGTGGTCGTCTACAATCGCGACGAGAAACCGGGCGGCCTCAACGAGTACGGTATCGCTGCGTACAAGTCCATCGATGATTTCGCGCAATCCGAAGTTGCTTACATCCTGTCGATTGGTGGCATCGAGGTTCGCAACGGGCAGGCGCTGGGCAGTGACTTTACGCTGGCCGAGCTGCGAAAATCCTGCGACGCAGTTTTTGTCGGTATCGGTCTTGGTGCCACGAACGAACTCGGCCTGGACCACGAAACACTCCCGGGCGTCGATGCGGCGATCGAGTACATCGCCGAGATCCGACAGGCGGACGATCTCGCCGAGCTGCCGGTAGGGCGACGGGTCGTTATCATTGGCGGGGGTATGACGGCCATCGACATCGCCGTGCAGAGCCGGAGACTGGGCGCCGAGCGTGTAGACCTCGTTTATCGGCGCGGACCTGAGCAAATGGGGGCCAGCCAGTACGAACAGGATCTCGCGCAGACCAACGGTGTGACCATTCACCATTGGGCCAAACCCGTCGAGCTACTCGGAGACGAACACGTCACGACCATCCGCTTTGAAAGAACCGCGCTTGACGCCAACGGCCGCCTGACATCGGCGGGCGATCAGTTCGAGCTGACCGCCGACACGATTTTCAAGGCGATCGGTCAGACGCTGGATGCAGCGATGCTGGGCGACAATGCCGCGGACCTCGTCATTGAGAACAATCGAATCGCGGTTGATGCTACGGGCAGGACTTCGCTAGCGGACGTCTGGGCTGGCGGTGATTGCATCGCGCCGGGCGATGACCTGACGGTGACTGCCGTGCAGCAGGGCAAAGTCGCCGCGCTCGACATTGACCGTTTTCTGAGGGGAGAGTAGACATGGCCGATCTCAAGTCCACGTTTCTCGGTATCACCTCGCCTAACCCGTTCTGGCTGGCGTCAGCGCCGCCGACCGATAAGGCTTACAACGTCAATCGCGCATTCGAAGCCGGCTGGGGTGGCGCTGTCTGGAAGACCCTGGGAGAGGATCCTCACATCGTTAATGTCAGCGGCCCGCGTTATGGCGCCCTGCACAGTAACGATCGCCGCGTCATCGGTTTCAACAATATTGAGCTGATCACCGACCGGCCGCTACAGACCAACCTCGACGAGATGCGGCAGATCAAGAAAGACTGGCCGGACCGCGCGCTGATTGCCTCAGTCATGCTGCCAATGAACGAGTCTGCCTGGGCGAAGTACCTGCCGATGATCGAAGACACCGGCGTCGATGGGTTCGAGCTCAACTTCGGCTGCCCACATGGCATGTCGGAGCGCGGCATGGGCGCTGCGGTAGGCCAGGTTCCCGAATACATTCAGATGGCGAGCGAATGGGCCAAGAAAGCGGCGTCCGTTCCGGTCATCGTGAAGCTCACACCGAACGTCACAAACATCCTGCCGCCGGCCAAAGCGGCTCTCGACGGCGGCGCCGACGCAGTGTCGTTGATCAACACGATCAACTCCATCATGCGCGTGGACTACGACTCGCTGACGATGTACCCAACGACTGACGGTATGGGCACGCACGGCGGCTACTGCGGCGAGGCGGTGAAACCGATCGCCTTGAATATGGTGGCTGAAATCGCGCGCACGGCGGAAACACGGTCACTACCGATTTCCGGCATTGGCGGTATCACCGACTGGCGAGATGCTGTTGATTTCCTGGCGCTGGGCGCCAGTAATGTCCAGGTGTGCACCGCTGCGATGGTCTACGGCTTCAAGATCATCGATGATCTCGTCGACGGACTTAGCAATTTCCTTGATGATAAACAGCTGACGCTTGACCAGTTGGTCGGTAAAGCCGTGCCCAGCGTCACAGACTGGCAGCACCTGAACCTGAACTATGTCGAGAAAGCCGTTATTGACCAGGAGCTGTGCATCCAGTGTGGCCGCTGCCACGTCGTGTGCGAGGACACGTCGCATCAGGCTATTACGCATACCGTCAACGGCAAGCGGCATTTCGAAGTCATCGATGCGGAGTGCGTTGGCTGTAATCTATGTGTCAGCGTCTGCCCGGTCGACAGCTGTATTACAATGCAACAGCTGACAGAGGGCACGGACCCTCGGACCGGCGAACCGGTATCCAGCATCAAGGCCAACTGGACGACACACCCCAACAATCCGATGCGGAAAACGGACTAGCTATGGCTCTAACGGACGAAGAACTCATAAGCGCCGCCAGGGAGGCTCGCGAGAAGGCCTACTGTCGTTATTCGAAATACAGCGTCGGCGCAGCCATCATGGATGAAGACGGACGGCTGCACGTCGGCTGCAACGTCGAGAATGCCGCCTATAACCTCGGCAACTGTGCCGAAGCCGCGGCGATCGCGGCAATGGTCCAGGCGGGTGGCAAGCACATTAGCCGAATCGCCGTCGCCGGTGGCTACTCCGATATCGGGCCCTGCACGCCCTGCGGCGGCTGCCGCCAGCGCATCAATGAATTTGCTACCAAAGACACGGTGATTATTGTCATTGACGACAGCAATGAGTGGCAGGGATATGCCATTGATGAGCTTCTGCCCGCCTCGTTTCACCTCGATGAGATCTAAACCAAACAAAGAGAGACCATAGGTATGCTTCGTGATTTCAAATTCTGGATTGCGCTAGCCGTATTCCAGGCGTTTTTTGGCTTCGCAGTTTTCGCCATCACCCGTGATTACTATCAGCCAAAACAGCCCGCCGTCAGGGCGCATCCCGCAACAATCAACCCGTCGGCGTCTACGTGGCAAGGCATCAATGAGAACGACATTTCGCGGCTCGCGCCCGATGTTCTCGGCGACTCGAGCGTCCAGAGCCCATCCAGAATTTCACGCCAGGCAGACGAATTCTTTAACCAGCGGCAATACGCGCAGGCGGCGAATTCGTACAAGCGCCTTCTGGACTTCGACTCGCAGAATTCCGAGGTGTATAACAACCTCGGTCTGACCCTGCACTACCTCGGGCGTTCCGAAGAGGCGCTGCGCTACCTCAATGAAGGTGTGACCGTCGACCCAGCGGATCAGCGCATCTGGCTCACGCTTGGTTACGTGAATAGTCAGCTCGGCAATACCGGGCAAGCACGCAGTGCGCTCGACAAGGCGGCCCGCATCGGCGACAACGACTCGATTCGCCAATCGGCCTTGAAAATGCTGGACGAATTGCCCTAGCAGGCTGTTGAAAAACCCAGTTTTTTCAACAGCCTGCTTCAGCTCAGACTCGGCTTTCTCTAGCTGGCTCACGAGCTTCTTGATGCGGCGCTCCGCGATCGCCTGCTCCTTGCCCTTCGAGGTGGCGTTCTGCTTCTCCCGGCGCGCGACCTCCAGCTCGAGCTTCAGGCGCTCGGCCTCGGCGCGGGACTCCTGCTCGAGCTTCGCGACGACCTCGGACCGCGGAGCGATGCCGTTGGTCAGGTTGAGCGCA
>RCNE010000844.1_pt1 | contig 16487 bp, 18 predicted proteins | sample 2041361 | NCBI WGS metagenome assembly RCNE01 (sample SAMN09708229, study PRJNA481090) | Marine sediment metagenome, whole genome shotgun sequencing project.
ACGAGGTTTTTCACTTATCGAGATCTTGATTGTTATTGCAGTCGTGGCGATCCTGGTCTCCATTGCGATTCCGAACTACACGGCATATGTACTCCGTGCCAACCGTACTACGGCCATGGAAGCGGTTTTGGAGTCTTCCGCCTGCCTGGAGCGTATCTATAGCCGAACCAGGGCCTATATATATGACAATACCTGCAAAACGACACCCAAGGGTTATAAAAAGTTGGTAATTAAAAACGTAGACACAGGACAGGGGTATTTAATAACCGCAGTCCCCAAAGATGGTCAGACCAAAGACCCTTGTTATAAACTGCGTATGGATCATAAGGGTAGAAAACTGGTAGCTGGCGCCTCAAAAACAGCCGCTGAATGTTGGGCCGGTCGATAACCGAACGCCAGGTTCGAGTGGCAAGAGCGATGAAACGATTCGGTTCAGCCACTTTGCGGTTCTACCGGGTGGGATGGATCCCGTATCCATTCACTCCATGAACCTGCATATAGCTTGGGTCCACTAAGCCCGGCCAGTTCAGCAGCGAAAAGGGTGTGACATGCAGTAACCCCCGACCCACACATATACACCATGTCCTTTGCCTCAAGGCTTTTTGACAACCCCCGCAAACTTTCACGAATTTGCTGTGCAGATTTAAACCGTCCGTTTTGTGAAAGATTCAGCTGCAAAGGATAATTGACCGAACCGGGGACATGACCCGCCACGGAGTCAATTGGCTCGAACTCTCCGCTGTATCGCTTACTCGTACGAACATCCACCAGCACCCTTGTGTCCTTTCCCAGGCCTTCGAGAACTTCTTTGGTGGCCATCACCATTTCACTACTTACATTAAAAATGGCAGGCGATGCATCGGTCGTGGTTACCCGACCGCTTTCTAGTTCATAGCCAGCAGATTGCCAGGAAGTAATACCACCATCCAGCAAAGCTGCGCAGTCATGGCCAAAATACTTCATCAGCCACCACAATCGTGCCGCAATTGCTCCACCGGCGCTGTCATAGGCGACAAGCCTGATACCGGGTTGCCAGCCAGACCGGGCCAGAAATGCCGCAAATTTGTCCGCATCCGGTAAAGGGTGACGACCGCTACTCGAGGTTACAGGGCTGGAAAGATCATCATCAAGATGAGCGTAAATCGCACCAGGAATATGTGCTTCGAGGTATTCCCGGTATCCTGAACCGGGGTCGCCCAGATCGAACCGGCAGTCAAAAATGATACAGGAATTGCTCTTTTGCGCTGCGTGTAATTCCCGCGGGGAAAATAGTATTTGTTGTGCCATAAAAACCGGTGAGATTACTACCTAATAATGGCCAATCACGGCGGCCTCATGGATTGAGTCTTCCATGCGCCTTCCAAAATTCAACAAAATAGCTGCCGTAATACCCCATATTTTATGCCCTTGCCAATTCAACGAAGAAATCACAACATTTTTTCCTTCGTGATTAACATTTTGATGGGAGTACTCCCGATGATCGATGGCCAATTTCATTGGTACGGTAAATACTTCGGATACTTCACGCAGATCGGGCTTCCATACAAAGGAAGACCGGACGAGGCCAACGACTGGCAATACCCTGTAATCCGAGATCGTGTCCACGCGATCGAGAAAACCCAGCGGGGATACCTGGGAGAAATCCAGACCGATTTCCTCTTCTGCTTCACGTAACGCAGTAGAGACTGCAGAGCGGTCAGTATGGTCAACTGAGCCTCCCGGAAAACTGACTTGCCCGGGATGCTGCAACAATAACTCAGAACGCACAGTCAACAGAATTTCCGGTTCAGGCGTGTCCAGCACAGGCACCAGCACTGCGGCCGTTCTATTGGGGCGAGACTGCATCCCGGCGGTGTTGTGAAGCACGTTGAGCTTAAGACCCGATACCCCTTCATCGAAGGGTGAAACAGCCCTCAAAAGTTTTTTGTGCAATTCAGATGGCATATCCAGATATGGTATCAAGACCTGTCAAATATCTACAGGTGTGGTTGAAGGCAGGGCCGAAATGGTTCGGGAAGACGATAATACAACATCATCGGGTAAAAAAAAACCGGGCAGCTTTCGCCACCCGGTTTGTATATTCTTACTGTATGATTTCGACCAGCTTAAGATCGAACATTAACGCTTCGTTCGGACCAACTGGTGGGTTACCACGAGCACCGAATGCCAGTTCTGGTGGTACAAATATCTGCCAGGTTGATCCCGCTTTCATCAGGGGCAACACTTCCTGCCAACCCTTCAGAACAGCATTGACTGTGAATTCTTCCGGCGTACCGCGGGCGAATGAGCTATCAAACTCACGTCCATCAAGCTTTGAACCACGGTAATGGACCGTGACCCTGCTCTCCAGACCGGGGCGGGCACCTTCACCTTCCTCGATTACGCGGTATTGAACACCGCTTGGCAAAGCCACGATTCCGGTTTTGGATTTATTAGCTACAAGAAAAGCTTCGCTCTTGGCCTGATTCTCTTCGGACAAAACGCGGAACTGTTCGACCTGCTCGGCACGAACTTTTTCCTGGAGCGCGGTCAGTAATATCTGCATCTCTTCTGCACTGACCTGTGGGTCTTTTTCCGCTACCACATCACGGATAGCAGCAATAAGAGATTCCACATCAAATTCGGTGCTGCGCCGTGCAATGTCGGCACCAATATCCCAACCAACTGCGTAGCTGAGTTTACCTTTTTCGGTATTTACTTCCTGAGCCAGTACGGTACCGGAAGTTAACATGATTAAAATTGTAAGCGCGAGTCTGGATCGCATTGAATATTCCTCCAGAGAAGTTCTGTTTGCCGGCCCATTGCCAGTCAATAAAGGGGGGCTATTCTACATGAGTAGCCTTGAATATGTCATGCCCGAAACAACATAAATTATCAACGGGTCGCCAGATAGACTGTGTGAACCCTCTCAAGTTCAACCACCTGTTGGTTAATTTAGCCAACCGTTTGTATCCCCGCATCAGGGGATTTCTAAATGACCATTATTTTCTTTATAATATCATGGGCTTAAAAAAACCAATAAGATTGGCATGATGCATGCATTAAAACAGATACAGAACATAATGCAGGAGCATAAGCCATGAGTGTCTTTTCCAGATTCACCGATATTATTAACGCTAATATCAATTCCTTGTTAGAAAAAGCCGAAGATCCGGAGAAAATTATACGTTTGATGGTCCAGGAAATGGAAGATACCCTGGTGGAAATCCGTTCCGCTGCCGCGAAATGTATCGCGGATCGGAAAGAGCAGCGACGCTACGTGGAATTCCTTGAACGCGAGCAGCAGGGTTGGGCCAAGCGGGCAGAACTGGCGGTTCGTCAAAACCGTGAAGATTTGGCACGCGCAGCACTGTCTGAGAAACAGGCTTTAGCCGATGAGGCTGAACAGGTTGGGCACGAAACAAAGATGCTTGATGGACAACTGGAAAAATTCAATTCCGATATTTCCCAGTTACAAAGCAAGTTGACTGACGCAAAGACCCGTCAACGCAGTATCGTCATACGTCATAAAACTGCAACCTCACAGTTAGCAGCACGCAAACACATACACGATGACACGATCGACGAAATGCTTTTCCGTTTCGAAAATGCCGAACGGCGTATAGACCGTGTTGAAGCACAAGGCGAATCTCTGAACATGGGACGGAAAAAGGGCCTGGCAGAAGAGATCGCAGGACTTGAGGACGACGACCGGGTTGAAGATGCGCTCACAGCCTTAAAAGCCAAGGTCGGCAAATCCGATAAGAATGAACAGGAGAATAAAGATGTCTGAACTCATTCCCATTTTAATGGTTACAGTCTGTGCTCCTCTGTGGATCATATTTCATTACATCACCAAGATGAAGACGTCCAAAGGGTTAACCGCAGAAGATGAAAAGATGCTGACGGAAGTTTGGGAATCCACCAAGAAAATGGAAGACCGTATCGTGACGCTGGAACGCATTCTGGATATCGAATCACCCACCTGGAGACAACGCCATGAGTGATTTATATGAGCGCAAGAACCCACACCGTTTATACCGTGACAAGGAGAACGCCATACTGGCGGGCGTCTGTGCCGGTCTGGCAAGCTATTTTGGGCTTTGCCGAAAAGGCTTGAGAGTGGTTGTCGCCATCAGCACCGTATTCTTTTTTCCATTCGTCGTTCCGGCCTATATCATCCTGGCAATCATTCTCCCGACCAAGCCGCAAGACCTGTATAAGGATGAAAGTCAGGAAAAATTCTGGCGCGGTGTCAGCATGGCACCTTCTGACGTATTCGGCAATCTGAACCACCGGTTCCGCGAACTGGATGTGCGTCTGCAAAAAATGGAAGCCTACGTCACGTCGAGGGAGTTCGACATGGATCGTGAACTGGGTCGAAGTTCACGTTAATTGATACCAAAGGGGCGGTTTACGATAAAGCGAGTGTTTATTGCGTTGTGATGTAGCGGATCGGGTTTTAGCTGTACCAACTTTATTGAATCTGGAGTGTCTTTATCTAGTGACAAGACTGGAAACCGGTCAGAATCATTATGGAATACATAAAAATGAAGCACTTAGATACGAACCACAAAGAAGTCCTGGTTGATGAGAGACCACTATTTTCTTCAACCTGGCTCGCACTATTTACCGTGTTACGTAAAAGTTATAAGGCACGGCATGTTGCCGTCACCACCCCGGACACAGTTAACTTAAAAACATTATCGAATGAGCAGTCCGATAGTAAATTGAATAAATTTTAATCAGAATCAGGGTGGAAATCCTTTTCACCTGCCTTCACCCATAAATCCATTCGATTGCGTTGCGGCGGAATCGGGCAGGTTGAATATGGGTTAAAAGCACAAGGCGGGTTATAGGCTTTATTAAAGTCTACCGTCAAGCGGCCGCTTACCGGCATACCGTCACTGTATAAATAGCGCCCGGCGCCATAGGTTCCATGACCTGTGGTGCGATCAGCGAATATAAACCACAGGCTTTCGGAATCCTCGTCCCCCAAACTCAGCAGGGTATGGGTTTTACCATCTTTTTCAAACTCAAATGTACCAAACACCGGTGACTCACTAACCTGCCCAAGCACGTTGGTGATTTCGATGACCATACCTTCCTCTGCCGTGATAAATCGACCGTCTACATACCAAGACTCATCTATTGGGAAATTATCGACACCTTTGAAATTTTCCAGTGCTTTTGCCTGTGAATCCTTGATGCGTAAAGCATAAGACTCTCTGAAAATGACATTAATACTTAAAGTGTCGCTGGAAATGACGGTTGCCTTGCCCTCGGTATCCGGTATCAACTCAGCATATGGTAAAGACTCGCCATTGACACTTACCTCATCAGGATCGAAATTTTTGAAATGCAAACGGCTGTTTTGCAGTACCACACTACCCCAGTTAGCCGGACCACCACTCAGCTGAATGTCATTGTCCGCCGAACTGCCAATGCGGCTTTCGCCATCTTCAAGCCATTCAAGCCCAACCAGGGTCAGCCACCCATCGGGCTGTTTCAGACGTTCATGCCGACTGGCTCTCCATGCCTCGATCGCCTGCTGGTGATTTTCAGATTCAACGGTGACAACGACTTGTTCATCAGCCATCAGGGCCGACGCAACAAAACCGTTGCTAAACACGAACGAAAACAACAATACATATAGCGAACAAGCCACGAAAAAATTACCTTTACGCATTATTTTATTCTTCCGTAGATATCCTCAAGGCGTTCGATATCATCCTCGCCAAAATAGTTACCGGTTTGAACCTCGATCAGGTGAATGTCTTCGTCACCCGGGTTCTCCAGTCGGTGCAAGGTTTCAACCGGCACGTACGTGGACTGGTTGGCCTCCAGCATAAACTCCTGGTCACCCAGGCGAACTTTTGCCTCACCCTTCACCACGGTCCAATGCTCTGCCCTTCTATGGTGCCGCTGCAGGGAAAGCACCTGGCCCGGCTTGACTACCAGTCGTTTGACTTTGCAATCAGCAGCATCTTCCAAAATGGTATAACTACCCCAGGGTCGGTGGACTGTCTTGTGGAAATCAACCGCCTCATGCTTCAAGTCTGACAGTTGCGATACGACTTCTTTGACATCCTGTGCCTGGTTACGGTCTGTCACGAGTACCGCATCGCCGGTATCAACAATGATCAGGTTTTTCACACCTACGGCGGCAATCACCCTTTCCTCACCCTGAACAAAGCAATCGGTTGAACCAACCAGAATGGCTTTGCCCCTGATGCGGTTGCCGGCCTCATCGGACTCATACAGTTCACTAATGGCCTTCCACGAACCTATGTCACTCCAGCCAAAATCACTGACTACAACAGCTGTGTTATCAGCCCGTTCCATGACCGCGTAATCGACGGATATGGACGGACATTCGCTGAATAATTCAGCAGGAAGCTCAATTGGTGAACTTGATTTGTCCGTTGCTTCCCACACACGAGAGGCCGCTTTGTAGACATCCGGTGCATAACGCTTCAATGAGTCGAGAAAAGAACCTGCCTGGAAACAAAACATTCCGGAGTTCCAATGATATTCACCCGATTCCAGGTATTTAACGGCTGTGGCTTCATCTGGTTTCTCAACAAACTCAGCGACCCGGTAACCGCCACTCATCGACAACGCATCACCCTGACGAATGTAGCCATAACCTGTCTCAGCATGAGTCGGATGGATACCAAAGGTTACAAGAAAACCCTTATTCGAAAGCCGAAGTGCTTCTTGCACAGATGCTTCAAAGTTACGCAAGTCCTCTACCAGGTGATCGGCAGGCATGACAAGCAACGAAGCATCTTCATGAATATTATCACGCACACACATCGCGGCCAGTGCAATTGCGGGTGCAGTGTTCCTGCCCATGGGTTCAAGTAAAAATTGTTCGTCACCGATAGTATTTCCCAGGCCGGCGTAAAGATCGCGTGTGTAAAAATAATAATCCCGACTGGTAACAGTGATTACAGGTGCGTTGCCCGCAACTGCCTTGGCTCTTTTCAATGTTTTCTCGGCGAGGGTCTCTCCATCAACCAACTCCATAAAAGGCTTGGGATGAGCACGTCTCGACACCGGCCAAAGACGTGTGCCGGCACCACCTGAAAGAATGACGGGAATCAGCGGTTGTTGCGTGTTGCTTTGGCTCATGTTTTTGCTCTTAATTTTATTTCATCGATGACAGCCCGCAAAGAACCTTCAAATGAAGTGGGGCGAATGTTAAATGTGCTGTTGATCCTGCTGGTGTCCAAAACTGACCACCTGGGCCGTTCTGCTACTTGCGGGAATTCTGAACTCGGCACCGGTGTAAGATCCGGTGCACAATCGAGCAATCCCACCTCGAGGGCGTAAGCGAATATCATATCGGCAAAATCATACCAGTTAAGGCTTCGGTCATCACAATAGTGATAAACACCACCACCCTTGTCGAACCCCGATTCTTGCCAGGCCGCAATCACAGCATCACTGGCAAGAGCCAGGCTCCTCGCCGAGGTCGGGCAACCCTGCTGATCATCCACGACCTTCAAACGCAGGCCTTTTTGTGCGAGATTCAGCATGCTCAATACAAAATTCTTTCCGTGCGAGGAATATACCCATGAGGTTCTCAAAATGACGTGCTTGCAAGCTACCGTCTCAAGGGCGCGCTCACCTGCTAATTTACTTTCTCCATAGACACTTTGTGGATTGGGCAAGTCTGTTTCAAGGTAGGGTTTGGAAGAGGAGCCATCAAAAACATAGTCGGTGGAATAGTGGATCAGGCGCGCATCGTTTTTTTTCGCCCATGTTGCCAGTCGCAAAGGTAGCTCAGCATTGACATTAAAAGCCGTTTCTGCATCGGTCTCAGCCTGATCGACTGCCGTGTAAGCTGCTGCATTAACAATCAATTCGGGTTGAATGCGATTCAGCAATTTATCCAGCTCGCGTTCATTGCTGATATCCAGTTGCACCCAGTTCTTCATCGCAGAAGCAGGCTTGCTGCGGTCGGTGGCGGTAAGACTACCCCGCGCAGATAGCAATGGAAGTAATTCAATTCCAAGCTGGCCAGCGGCGCCCGTCAGCAGAATATTCAATTCACGCCCTGTGGCAAACGCTCTGTCGGGAGGTCACGTAAACGTGGTGCTTCACTGTCTTTAGCCGAGACAGATTGCGGAGCACAAGGCCATTTCACACCAATATCCGGGTCATTCCAGGCGATCGCAACCTCAAATTGAGGCGCGTATTCGGTTGTGCAATAGTAATGGAACAGCGCGCTGTCACTCAACACGATAAAGCCGTGTGCAAACCCCTCGGGAACATATAGCTGACGATAGTTTTGTGCGCTTAACTCTACCCCCATCCATTGCCCAAACGACGCTGAACCCGGGCGTATATCTACAGCTACATCAAAAACCCGGCCTTCAAGTACGGAAAGCAATTTACCTTGAGGTTGATGATATTGGTAATGCAAACCACGTAAAACACCTTTTTCTGATCGAGAAATATTTGCCTGGGCAAATGTAGCAGGTAGACCGTGCTTGCTATAACTGCTGGCCTTCCAGCTTTCCTGAAAAAAACCTCTCTCATCACCATGAACCCGGGGCTCAATAATGACAACACCATCAAGACCGGTTTCCAGAACTCTCAACCCTGCGGTCCCCGCTCCAGAAGTTGAATCAGGTATTCACCATAACCACTGTTTCGAAGCGGCTCTGCCAATTCAAGAACGCGCTCATCATCAATCCAGCCTTGCAGAAAAGCAATTTCTTCCGGACAAGCAATTTTGAGCCCCTGCCGGTTTTCGATGGTTTCGATAAAACTGGACGCTTGTTGCAAAGAGTCATGCGTACCTGTATCCAGCCACGCATAACCCCGACCCAAACATTCAAGGTGCAGACTGCCATCCTCCAGGTAACGACGATTCAGGTCGGTAATTTCAAGCTCACCCCTGGGTGAAGGCTGCAACTCATGCGCAAATTGACTGGCGCGGGTATCATAAAAATACAAACCGGTTACCGCGTAATTTGAACGTGGCTGTACCGGTTTCTCTTCCAGGCTTGATACGCGCATGTCGGCATCGAATTCAACCACGCCATAGCGCTCCGGGTCACGAACCCAGTAACCGAAAACCGTACTGCCTTCAGTTCTTTGCATGCTGCGGGCAAGCGTGCCTTTCAGCCCACCACCATGAAATATGTTGTCACCGAGAATGAGACAGGAAGGGCTACCGGCCAGAAATTCTTCACCGATAATAAGGGCCTGTGCCAGGCCGTCCGGACTTTCCTGAACAGCAAATGAAATATCGATACCCCACTGTCGACCATCACCCAACAACTGTTTGAAAAGGGCTTGCTCGTGCGGTGTAGTGATAATGAGTATTTCTGTAATACCCGCCAGCATCAGCGTGGATAGCGGATAATAAATCATCGGTTTGTCATACACCGGGAGCAACTGTTTGCTGATCACCCGGGTAATAGGATACAAACGGGTACCACTTCCGCCCGCGAGGATGATGCCTTTTCTATTTTGATCCATTGGGTAAACCACCGCTAATTGTCATAGAACCTCGGCGTTTCACAGGTTCAGCTCACAAGACAGGGAATTCGTTAAACCTCTCTTTTGGGCCTCACCCTTCAGAAAGGAATATCATCATCAGCAAAATCGTTATCAGGGGCTGGCTTGGCTGCAGCCTGTTGCGGTTGCGGGTTTTTACGGAATCCGCCACCACCGCCACCCTGCGCTTGACCACCGGCATCCCCACCGCGGGCACCCAGCATTTGCATATCGTTGGCTACAACTTCCGTTGTCCAACGGTCCTGACCGCTTTGATCCTGCCATTTGCGGGTCTGAAGCTTGCCCTCGATGTAGACCTGGCTTCCCTTCTTCAGGTACTCACCCATAATCTCGGCCAGACGCTGAAACGCCACAACCCGGTGCCATTCTGTTTTTTCAACTTTTTCGCCGGTTTGTTTGTCGTTCCAACTATCTGATGTCGCTATAGTTAAATTTGCGATAGCCGCTCCGCTGGCAGTATATTTAATCTCCGGATCTTTACCCAGATTACCTACCAAAATTACTTTATTCACGCCTCTTGCCATCTAGCCTCTCCTGCTGTGCGGAGCCTTGCTCCACAGTTCAAAATCTGACCCTAAAGTGTAGCATATACAATCAGGTTCGCTGCCTGTTATCAGCAGACCTCAACCACAAAAGCATGGTCACGGCCCACAACGTACAAAACAACCCCGCCACACTCAAAGTCACCACATCACCACTGTATCCCAGCAACCAACCGCCACCCAAACCACCTGCAAATGCACCCAGGAACTGGAATGAAGTGTATAAACCCATTTTCCGTCCTCGACCGACAGAACCACTCAACTGACTGACCACTGATGGCATTGCCGCTTCCAGAAGATTGAAAGCCAGGAAGAAAGCCAAAGCAAACGCCGTCATTGCAGCCAATGACTGGCCGAGAGACATTAAACCCAGGGCTCCACCGAGCACCAGAAAAGCCAGCGGCATCGCGCGTTTTTCCTGTTTACTGGCCGTGATACGTCTTAATAACGGAAATACCAATATCACAGAACCCAGCATCGACGGAACATATATACGCCAGTGATACTCCAGTTCAAAACCGAACTGACTGACCAGCATTCCCGGCAATACTACAAAAAGCAAGGTCATTACTGCATGTAATAAGAATACCGAAAGCGCGAACAACCAAATAGTAGTGGATCTATCGGGTTCCTGTAGGCTTTCTTCCCTTGTAACGTGCCCTGTTGGCAGACTCATAACCAACAGCATTCCCAACACACCCAGTGTTGCAGTCAGCCAGAAAAGCCCTCTCAAACCCAGTAGCGTTGATAACGGTACGGAGACCATCATGGATAATAGAAACGAAGCACCAATACCCATTCCAATGATGGCCATGATCGTGCTTCGATTCTGTATGCGTGTGTGATCGGCAGCAAAGGCCAGCGCCACCCCGGCAACGGCACCACAACCCTGCAATGCCCGGCCTGCGATCATCACCTCTATTGAATCGGCCAGGGCAGCAACTACACCACCGAGAGCAAATAATGCAAGACCGGCAAGCATTACAGGCCGGCGACCAAATCGATCGGATAGTTTCCCGAAAGGTTGTTGTAAGATCGCCTGGGTAAGACCGTAAATCCCGACGGCAAGACCGGCCTTGGCCGGACTGAACCCGGGCATATCTTCCGCCAGTAGCATAAATACCGGTAAAATCATGAACAGACCAAGCATCCGGAAGGCAATAACACCCGCAAGCGTTAAACCTGTGCGCAATTCAAACGAATCTAATTTACCGAACAAATGATAATTCCTTTAATCTTTATCCCGAATGGCCGCACAGTATATGGTGCAAACGGTAATAATTCATGAGAATTGTTAAAGCCCGTAACACAATCAACTATAATCCCCAAAACAACAGAGCACCCATATGACTTTCAGCCCCGAATCCACCAAACCAGACAGCCAGACTCAGCTTGAAAAAATTATTTCGCTGAGTGCGCCGGATATGGAGCGGGTGAATGCCTGTATTCAGGACAGTTTGAAATCTGACGTCGTGTTGATTAACCAGATTGCCAACTACATTGTGGCCAGTGGTGGCAAACGATTACGGCCAATGCTGCATACCCTCTGTGCCCATGCCTGCGGTTACCAGGACCAAAACCATATACCGCTCGCAGCCATTATTGAGTTTATCCACACTGCCACATTGCTTCATGATGACATTGTTGATGAATCAGAACTGCGCCGTGGCCAGCGAAGTGCACATGCAGTTTGGGGAAACGCGGCCAGTGTACTTGTGGGCGATTTCCTCTACTCGCGGAGCTTCCAGATGATGGTGGGCCTCGATTCAATGCGTGTTATGGAAGTGCTGGCCGACACGACCAACACCATTGCAGAAGGAGAGGTGCAACAGCTTCTGAACATGGGTGACCCTGAAGTCAATCAACAACGATATATGCAGGTTATCGAGAATAAAACTGCCAAGTTGTTTGAGGCCGCCTGCAGATTGGCTGCGATCATCAGCGATCAAACAATTGAAACCGAAGAGGCACTGGCGAAGTATGGCAACCGTCTTGGGTCGGCTTTCCAGATCGCGGACGACGTTCTTGATTACCGGGGCGAAACAGCCACCATGGGGAAAAATGCCGGTGAGGATCTGGCGGAAGGCAAACCAACCTTGCCACTGATTCTCGCCCGTGATCGATGTAATGAAAAAGAACGGGAACTGCTAGATACAGCCATACGCAACGGCGGGGCAGATGACCTTTACCCTGTTCTCGCCATTATCGAAAAAACTGATTCAATCAACTCGTCAATGGAGTTCGCCAAGGCGCACGCAGTGGAGGCAAGACAATCAATCGGAATACTACCTGAATCCCCCTGGCGTACAGCACTGGAACAACTGGCTGATTACAGCGTATACCGCAATCATTAAACTGGCGGACCCGATTGTCCGCCAATTCAACGATTAATCCAAACTAAGGATAATGGTAGCTGAAGAATCAACTACCCAGCGTTTCATTCCAGGCAGCTACGCGACCCGACTGCTGCTCGAGTAAATCGTCCCCGCCAGTGATGGTCACGGAAACAATGTCGTCACCGTCAACAATTGCGTTAACCACGACCTGATCATCAGCCGAAATGACGCTGCCAAATACGGTGTGTTTTCCGTCCAGCCAGGGTGTTTCGATATGAGTGATAAAAAACTGGCTGCCATTGGTACCAGGACCTGCATTCGCCATTGACAGTTTACCGGGGGCATCATGCCTGAGTTCCGGGCTGCACTCATCTTCGAATTTGTAACCAGGTCCGCCTGTGCCGGAACCCTGTGGGCAACCACCCTGGACCATAAAATTATCAATAACCCGGTGGAAACTGAGGCCGTTGTAAAATCCGCGTTTTGCCAGGTTTACAAAACTGGCCACAGTTACCGGTGCCTGCTGCGGGTATAAACGAAGATGAATAACACCTTTGTTGGTATTCATTTCCGCCAAAATCTCTTTGGATGTATCAGTCATTTTACAACTCCATTCAATTAACAAATTATTTGAAACTATTTCGGTGAACCGGGTGTCTATTTAACACGGAGGCCGCGGGCAAATGGTCTCTCCCTCAGCCTGATGGGTATATGCACTCCTCACCCTGGTCCCGCGGCCTTTTTTATGGGTGCCATAAGGTCATTTTTCAATGCCTGCACCCCTGTTAGAACCCCGAATACTTTTTAAATTGCTCTCCGCGATCCACATAATCACGAAAATGCGGAAAACTGGGTGCTCCAGGTGACAGTAGAATACAGCCTTTTTCCGGCACCAGTATTTTTGCCAAAGCCACAGCTTCTTTTAAACCCGAAACAGCATGAAGATCACCTTCAGGCCCTACACCCGCCTCATTCAGACAATCAAAAATTCTCCGGCCATTATCCGGCAGGGTAATGATGGCATGGGGTGCACTGTCTGACAGGCTGTTGGCGAATCCGTTCCAATCCAGACCCCTGTCCATCCCGCCAAGTAGCAGGACTACACCATCACTGCCAATTGCCTGTAAAGCGGCACTCACCGAAACCGGTGTCGTTGAAATACTGTCATTGATATAACGGATGCCGTTCTTTTCACCGATAAACTGCAAGCGGTGCGGCAAACCACTAAAAGATGACAAGGCCTCATCAAGCCGGGGAATGTCCAGACCCAGTGCCTCAACCACTGTCAACGCTGCAGCGAGATTCTGCATATTGTGCTCGCCTGGCAAAGAAGCGGGTGCAGCAACATGATTTCGGGTTATGCTGGACAGACCGGATTTATCCTTCTGACGAAATACGCTACTACCCCCGGCCTGCCAGCTGCCGGACCTGTTAAACCAGGAAATGTCAGGGTGATTCTTTAAGTTTTCTCTCAGCGTCTGATCTGAAAAATTGGCGATTATTTTTCCATCAGAAACCAGCTGAGCCAACCTCATCTTGTCTGCCCGGTAGTTTTCAATTCCCCGGTGCCAGTCGAGGTGTTCTTCACTGATATTCAGTAGCACAACGATATCCGGTTCTGCTTCGAGATCTGAAATCTGGTAGCTGGAAAGCTCGATAACCCACCAGTCTATGTTCTCCTGGTCACAATCCAGCATTGGCCTGCCAATATTTCCAGCAAGCCCGGCCTTAATTCCCGCCTGGATAAGTAATTGTGCAACCAGCGTGGCCGTTGTGCTTTTACCCAATGTACCAGTGATACAGATTGTTTTTGCCGCGGGGTTTTCTGCAAACCACAGACTGCTTGCGCTGGTGAATTGCACACCCAGGGAGCGAAGCTTTCTTAACTCCTGACGGTAGATACTGATACCGGCTGAGCGTACCAACAGATCAAATTGTCTCAGGGTCGTGACATCCAGCGAGCCGACACAAACCACATCAATCACCGGATCAAGTTGTTGCCTGAACTCCTCGTCAATGGCTGATTCTGAAAAAAGGCAAAGCGGCTTACGCGGATAACGCCTTCGTAGTTGACGCCACACGGCCTGACCTTCTCTTCCGGCACCGAGAATTGCGACACGGGAATTTTCCGTCTCACTAATACGCATTCAGCTTGACCATTATTTCGGCAGGTATGCAGTGCCCTGCTTCGAAATCCGGTTGCAACTCAAGCTCACCGGCTTGTTTGATTTCCGGGTACCCGGCCAGCGCACCGACAATATATTTACCCTGCCATTTCGGATCGCTCGCCAGGGACTTCATCGCTGCCCGGCTTTCGGCGATACTGCCGACACACTCAAAAGGCTTGTGCTCTCCCAAGCCGCACAGGGCTTTAAAACCGTGTAATTGATTTTCCTGGTTCAGCAAATCTGTGCCCTGAATTGCGTGCAACTGCTGCGGAGACATAAATGGCGCCAACGCCAGCGCCGCAAACCGACACTTGGGACAGTCCTGGCACCAGCGACCCGTGATATGCGAGCCATCCTGGTGAAAATTTCGATTGCAACTCGAAAACACTTCATGAAATCCGGTCATTTCCGCGAACCGCCGGGTGATGGCAATTTCGCTGAAAGGCCTGAGCAGGGAAAAGTACTTGATATCGGGCGAGACATATTGCCTGACCACCGCAGCGAAGTCCTGCTCAAAAGCAAGACTCTTACTGTATTGGTGGTTTACTTCCCGCCCCTGCCCGTCTTTCAGCGTTGCCTCATTGGCTGAAGACTCATTTGCAAACACGATATAACGGTAGCCATATAACAAACCCGCGCACAGCAGGATGGCTGAATTGATGGCCGTTACGGGTACGTGCCCGTTCCAGGCCCCACCTGCATTCAATTCCGTGAGTTCAGGTGAAAGTTCGCGCTGGATTCGTATCAGGGGCAAACCCGCCGCTTTGACAGTTTCACCGATGAGCGCGGAACCACCAACACAGGCAGGTTGAACCGCCACTCCCGCAGTCCTAAGCATGTTCAGACATACCAGGCTATCCTTGCCACCACCCATGGCGACAAGTGCACGTTCTGGCAAATCAACCGGGTGTGACCGCGCTAAGGGAGCATCGCGGGGAAGCTCCCTGGCGATCGAAGCTTCATCGATGTTGGCCTCAAAATCTATTAGCCCGGATATATCCAGCCGGTTGACATATGCAAATTCACCCAGTCCCTTTAGATACAACTCATTCAGAAAACCGGCCATGATTCCGTCAATATTACTTTCACCCGTATCTATACAGCTTGCCAGGCCCGCTTTGTAGTAACTGATGCCGGCGATGAGGTGGAGTAATTCCAGGGCCTGGAAAAATGCCGCCTGTCGCGAGGCGTCAACGGGCCACGGGGCCCATGGGAAAGTGATTTTTTCGTGTAGTGTCCGGCCATCAATATCGTAGGTGAGTCTTGCCTCACCACTGGCGGGTTCATAATGATAACCCGAAAAGCTGAAACAGTTTGCCTGCTTGCCACTGACACTGGCAGAGTCTTTATTTAGTTTCAACCAAGGTTTTGTCACACCGCGAAGCCTTACGTCTATTCGGTTACGGAACGTTACCCGATGGCGCAAATAGTGTACAGCGCTCAAAGCTGACGTGCTTTGATTTGTCAGCTGTTTGCCATTGGGAAGACATAATCGTTATACACATGCACTTGCACACTTTGATCAGTATGGGAGCCGAGGATGAGGCTACAGGGATGTACTTGTGCCGTGTCCCGGTAAGACAATACCCGTCCCAGCGCCCCCACTGCTTAGTTGAGGACGCTCCAGACACACATGTTGACCCAGAGACGCTTCGCATCGCACATCCATGTGCTTGTATGGTAATACCATTCTTTTTTCTGGATGATTAAAGACACCTGGGCTAAATACCCCCACCCCGGCACCCCACTTGAATTAAGTGGAACATCAGTGCTTGTGAGGTGATTTTCTTCGGACGATATATGTTGATAATTAAATCTCAGGCGGAATATGCCGTATGTGTTTGAGTTTTATCTTTTTCACTGATAGTCTCACGACAACACCCGCGCAGGATAATAATAACCATGGCTGAATATGCTGCTATCAC